>ODAI011678635.1_pt1 | contig 132630 bp, 163 predicted proteins | sample 1539321 | NCBI WGS metagenome assembly ODAI01 (sample SAMN02144231, study PRJEB22623) | gut metagenome | biome: sheep rumen | host: Ovis aries | place: New Zealand
ATTTTCGATGTAGTCAGAAAGATTATTAGTTTCCTTAGTCTCTATTTTTTCAACTTTATCTTCTAGTTTGTTTTTTCTAGAGTCTGTTATAGTTTCTTGATATTGACTAAGTTCTGTAATTCGATTATCCTCTAAAGTTTCAGAGAAGTTTGACAAACCTATCTCTCTTTTATCCTCAAGTTTTAATTTTCCTTCTTCTAATTTATTTCGTCTATCGTCTTCTAAGTCCTCCCTAGTTGAACTAAGCTTATTTTCTCTAGTATCATTCAGGTTTAATTTATTATCTTCTAACTTAATTCTTCTAAGATCTTCTATTTTTTCAACCTGACTTTCTAGTTCGGTCTTTCTTTTATCTTTTATTTTTTCTAACTGATTACTTAATTCAGTATTACGCTTATCTTCAATTTTTTCTTTTTTAGAAGAAAGATTATTTTCACGTTTGTCGAGGATTTTTTCTTGTTTTCTCTCTAATTTATTTTTTCGATCATCCTCAATACTATCAATGAAATCTCCTAATTCTGGTTTTCTTTCATCTTCAATATTGATTTTGGTATTTGAAAGATTTGTTTTTCTTTCGTCTCCAATTTCTAATTTTTCTTTCGGAAGATCATTTATTTTCTCTTGACTTTTTAATATTTCTTTTGTTTGTTCCAAGAGTAAGTCATTTCTCTTATCTCCTGGTATTTTTTCATCCCTTTCACCAAGAATATTTTCAAGATTTTTAATTTTCTTTAACCTTTCTTTTTCATCTGGCAAAGAATTAACATTATTTTCCTTAATATCTAACCGTCTTCTTTCAAGTTCGTCTGGCTTTTTTCCGGTTTTTAGCCATTCTTTTTCACTAACGAGCCCTGAAACATTACTCTTGGTGTTTAGAACGTCAATTTCATCAGGGAGTTCTTTGATATTTTTTAAATTTCCCTGTCTTCTTCCAAATATTTCTAGGTTGTCAGTTTCCAGTTTTGTTCTTTCTTCCAGATCTTTTCTTTTGGCTCTTAAATATTTTCCAAGAGCTTTAATTTCTTCTGGTCTGGTAAATTTCTCACAACCATTTGGAATTTTATTTTCCATTCTTATTTCTTCATCCATTACGTATCAAGTGTTTCAATTATACTCATTAATGTATACTGATAGATAACGTCAGCAGTTTCAGAATATCCTTGCTTTAAGACTATTTTAAATCTAAACGTTCTATTATCTTTAGTATATTGTAACTCATCTCCAACTTCAAGACTTCCATCGTTTGTAGTAGCTTCAACGCTATCTCTATTTCTATTCCAAACGTCCCTCATTTCATTAAGGTTCACTATTAGTCTTGTTGTAAATTGATCGTAGTCATTTTCTAAAGTACTATCAGAAGAGAATGAGCCTCCAAAAACGTTCTTATACTTATTATTATCTTTTGGCCTGAGTACAACAAAATCAGTGCCTCCAAGTGCCATTTGTATTTTAATTGCTTTAGCGCCAATTGAGTAAAGTTTAGTAGCCTTCTCAACTAGTTTTGATCCCATACTCTCCGTACTCATATCTTTATTCTCCTTCTATTATGCAACAAAATCCTTCTTCCTCTATAATATATTTGATAAGTTTAATTAGTTGAGGCTGTGTCAGATTTCCTTGCAGAGTCATTACATAAATATTTCTATCCAGTATTGTTTTTGTTCTTACGAAACTAGATAATTCTCTAATTTTACTATCTAGATCATACTGAGAATATTCGAGGTCTAGTGGTATGTAAATTTTCATGCCTCCAGATCTTGGGAGAATACTAATATCCGAGGTACTAGGTTTTTCTACTACCTCATAATCCTGTACTCTATCATTATCCAATTTCTCTGTTAATTGATCTGTCATCGAAAAACATCTTAATATAATCATAGTATTCCTTTTTTATCAAATATATTAGGACATACTTTAGCTGAAAGGAGTTTTTTTATTAAGAATTCAAAATCTTTTCTACTTTGTATTGTGTAAGAAAAAATAGTTAACTCCTCTACTTTACTAGATTTCATTAACCCCTTAACAGCTTTTTCTATTTCATCAATCTTTTCAGCAGCAACAACTGTAAATACCCCAAGATACATAGACATATTTATTGGAGCATTTTCTTCGCAAACTGTATAATCTTTGCCTTCTATATAGTGTAATTTTTTAAGAACACTCTCTAAGTAGACATTTCCATAATCTTCTCTTTTAAGTGCAGTTTTTCCCATAGTACTAAGTTTCTCTTTTCCAACTCTCTTAATACTATCCTCTAACATCTGAGCCATTCCAGAACTTAAACTTTTTCTTAATTTCTTACGTCCTAGTCCAGTTTTCAGTGTTATAATCGTTGCACCAGCCAATATTTTTGCAAGGTCATATTGGTTTATAGAAGAAACCTCAGAGAAGTTTTTTGAGTCATCTCCTACTTCTTCGTCAGGTTTCCAAGTAAGTTTTAATTCTACTATGGCTTTGTTATCAAGAAGGTTTATCTTTGTTCTAAGTACTTCTGATAATTCCATAATAAAGTCTGTAATTACCTGATAGTTTGTAAAAGTTATATTTACAGAATAAGAATTAACCTTAGCATTTATTGGAGTAGATGAGTATTCCATTCCAAAATATTTTTTACAATAATAATCAAGCGTTTTACTAGTACTATCCAACTCTTCCTTAGTCATTCCAAAAGTGTACATTGTCACTTGATTATTGTGAATAGCTATATTAATCTTATATTCTGTAACTTGTCTATCATTAAAACTAAACTTCTCTTCTATACTTGCTCTTTTTGATATTGAGTCTCCCACCGTAATTCCTTCTATCCTGTAAATTCCAAACTGTCTTCTTATTGCTTTATCGACTTCTTGGTATTTCACAGTTGACATGGGACGGTGAAGATAGTTAGTAAGAAGCTTTAATCCAATCCCCGCTAATAGACCTACCTTACCGCCTTGCAAAGCCCCTTTGACGGCGCTCGTATCTTGCGCGAGTTTTGTATCTTTTAACATATCAGAGCTTAAGATACTTCCTCCTATCGCGCCAACACCTGCGCCGATAACTGTTGCTTTGCCAATTGAATGTAGTAGACTCGGTAGTTCTTCCATATCCTTTGGTCCTGTATAGTGTCCCTCGGGTATGGTAAAATTCTTCAATCTAAATTTAATCATACTGAAATCGGCGCACCTGCCATTAATCTAATATTATTATAAATTCCTTTTCCTGCCCCAACAAATCTATCTTTTGTTAGAGCTTTATCAATTCCTCTCCTAATCGGTCTAGTCACATAGCCAATACCAGTCTTATCCCAAAATTGACCTTCCATTTGAGGCACTGTTTTCCCTGTAGATCCTACTGTTTTTTCTACAATCGCAGCTGAAGTACCAGGAATAGGAGAAACACTAGCACTAGTCATTGTAAGAGGAGCATCTTTAAACGCTGAAACTTGTTTATGAATATTGGAAGCTACTGGAGTTACTGGATCTTGAGCAAAAACCTGAGCTCCTTGAACTCCCCTTCTAGCTCTTACTGCATTTCGTCCTCCTATGATTTTAGCTAATTCATGATATCCCTTGGAATAAGCAAAATTTTTATTTCTAAGTATTATCATATTAATAAATCTCCATACCAACTTGATTGTAATGCGAATTGGTCACATCTAGATCTCAACTCTTGATATGAACTATCAACATTGTTTAGTATATCTATCGATAAATTTGGCAATGAGATACTTGCTTTCATTTGTCTTATATAATCTAATAGGTGAACCAAACATAAATCTATAAAATAATTTCCTTTTGCTGTGTTTTCTACATCCATCCAATATATAGCACTAGTTTCTGATGCTTCATTGAATTTTTTATCTGGGGTAAAATCAGGAATTATAGGACGATTACAGATCCCACGTATATAAATGCTATCTGTTCCGAATCCTTGCATTAAACCTATATCTCCTACATAAAGATAAGGTCTATCGTATGCAGTGAATGGTTGATAGGAATATGGTTGAGGGATACTACTACCTCCATAATATCCAGCACTAAGATTCGTAGAATAAGAATCCCCAACTCTCCAACTAGGGGTAGTGTTTGGAACTAAAATTATTCTGTGTTCTGGTATAAGACACTTTAGGTAAGCTGTGAAATTACTCTTTATTTCCAACCACCCCGGTCTTCCATAACAAGTTCCGAGCTGTTCTCTTACTACAGGAAATTCTAAAATAAGTGGAAGTGTTATTTCGAACTCTCTTAATGCTCTCTTAATTATTTCAAATAACACTTCATCTCCACTAAGATAATCGTTAAGACCTAAAATTTCATCTAAACTAGTAAGAGAAATAAGAGCACTCCTGACAAATAATTTTTTCTTTAAATCTTTTAAAAGCGTCTTATCCATAATTTTATTTTATTATTACTGCTGGCAAAAGTTTTGGTTCTACTTTTGTCGTTATATCTTTTCCTTTCAATAAGAAAGTCTTAATGATTTCTTCTAGATTTTGTTCATCTCTCCAAGGTATTCTAAGTAAACGAATGCTATTTTCTCTACAATAATTTTCTAAAATTCTATCTCTATTTACTTGGTAAACGAAATTATTATAAGATTTCTGAAGAAATTCTATATATTCATAATGTTGTTTTCCGTCATATTCTATTATTATTCTATCTTTTTCTGAATAAAAGTCTGGTATTAAATCATGTTGTGAGTTATCCTGAAACATAACATTTTTAATTCTAATACCTTTTTTAAAATTTGAATTATATTTTTGAATTATTTTCCAACAGATGTTTTCATTTTTATATCTGTGTTTCTTTCCAATGGTGATTTCCATCCGCCTTTCATAAAAGAAACGTAAAGAATCTCTCCAATATCTCCAAACTTGTTACTTTTTAGTAATATTCTTGTAGTCTCATATTTATCCCATTTGTTATTCTTAAATCCTATAAAACTACAATCTAAGTTTAGCTCTTTTATCTTTTTATTTATTAATTCAGTCGCTATATCTTTATCATATAATCTAGGGGAATGATCTAATTTAGGTTTTACAATTAACTTTATAAAATTATTGTAATTTATTTCAAAATTTCTAGAATTATCTAAGTCTTCCAAAATAAATTTAGTTAGTTCTCCTTCCCATTTATCATTTTTAAATTTAATAAATTTATAATTTATACCTACATTCTTAAATTCATTTATTTTATTATTTATTTTTTCAATAGCTTTTTCATCAGTAAACTTTTTTACTTTACTAAATTTATCTGATTTTCTCTTTGGACAACACCACCCTCGATTTAAAAAGGAATAATATAGTATTGTTCCAATTTCATTATAATCTTTATCTAATAATTTTATTTTTAGTTTTGACAAATTAACCTCATTATTAATCTCTTCACAAAATTCTAGAAATTTTAAATTAATATTTTCTTTCTTTAAATTTTCTATTTTAAGATTAATTCTATTCGTTAATTCGATAATTGATGGTCTTTTTGCCAGTTTGATATTATTGGCTTTATTTATTTTACCAGACCACCCATTATTAATAAAAGCTATGTAAGTAATTTCAATTTCTTCATTTGTTTCAATATTTTTTAATTTTATTTTTAAACTTCTTGTATTTATAAATGAATTTGAGAATCCCAGGAATAATATCTTATTTCCTAATTCGTTTATCTTTTTATTTATCCTATTTAGTACCTCTTCTGTATTTAATTTCTTTGCCATAATTTTAAATATAAAAGAGTAATACCCCATAATCAAATGAGATATTACTCCTATTATATATAAAGAATTAAATCTGTCCGTCGAATTCCATGCCAACGTCAAAAGCTTCATTAAAGACCGTTACATACTTTCGTTTAATTATTTAAATATTATTTTAATATCTAGACTATATTATCATCCCTTTAAGGAGCATTTACTATAGTCGTTGAAAACTATTAAGTTCTGCTGGTTCTTTATGTAAAGTTTCAGCAATTAAAAATGTTTTCATTTGAGATTTTCAAATCAAATGCTTCAAAATTTCATTTAAAGATCTTTCGTAACGAACCTCGACAAGTACTCTCATTCGGTTAGCTCTGCGATCCTCATCTGTATTGATGTCTGCAATTGTAATACGATAATCATCAATGCCATAAGGGGCCAAAGGTATGATAGTCGATTTGAACCAATAATCAATTACAGAATAAGCGTTCTCATAGAGAATATCATTAATTCTATGACCGATAAATTGGCGTAAGAGAACAGGCATTGCTTTAGAAATACGAATCATAAGACGAGAATTAGCCTCATCGCTCATGATATTATTCTCATTTTGCTTGGTATAGTTATCATTCATATTCCAAGCCTGAGTTTGTGTATTCCACATAACAGTGTTAATTCTCTTAGAGAGCAGAAGTTGGCGTGTCTTCTTATTAAACTCTGCTACGGGCTTTTGGTACTGCATGAGTCCATTGGAAGGTCCAAATACTGAAGCAAATTCACGAACCAGGCCTCTATTTCTATTTACAGTCTCCCAATAAAGAACTGAAGGAGATGCATAGAACTTAAATCCTACATTGCCAGTATCAACATCCCAAGGAGCCATAGCATAAAGCTTATAGTGATCCTTGCTAATACGGTTGATAGAATTAGCAATAGCAAGATAGTTAGTGCTATTTACTGTAGAAATAGGATAGAAGTAGTTTTCGTTAATAGCCATGTTACAGAGATAAGATTGGAAAATAGGCTGTGTATTTCCAAGGTCAGTAAGTCCTTCAGTTACATAAACCTCATCAATAGCAATCTTATCCATAGCCTTGAGCAGATCGGTATCGGATACATTAAGAATCTTATATTTCTTAGGATCAATGCTAAGATCTACATAGATCTCCTCAACGGGAAGATCCTCAAGCTCAACACCAACTTTATATTCATAATAAGTTCCAGCAGTTTCTCTACCAATAGCTGCATAATCGCCAACTTTAGGAGATTTAACGTGTTCATTAAGAGTATCTAAATCAGCCTCTGCGTAGTCGATTTCATCTTCTACAATCTGATCTATAGTTGTTTCCTCCCAGGTGTTTCCATTCTTTTTATAGAAAACGTCTCCGATTTTACCCAGAGCACCATCTTGAACACCAGCGGCTTCATTCATAGCTGCAACACTCTCATATGTAGTAGCTGTAGCAATTAAAGTAGCTTTAATGGTGTCAATATCAGTGGGTTGCCATTTTTGAGTTCTATTTCTGTAGATGTAGTATTGAACGCTCTTTTTGCCAACTACTGCATAATCGCCTGCATTAGGATTAGAAATTTCATCCAATTCCTCAACCGTTTCACAATTAACAACTTCAGTATCTGCAGGAATTTCAGAGGCAGCTACAGCAAACCAACCCGATTTCTTGTTAGGAGACAGCCAGTTGTAATAATCAAGGCCGAGATCAAGCATATTATCTGGGAGTTGAACTTGAATCATTTTAATCAGTGCATTCAGTTCGTCCTCAGTCATATCGCCACGACCATAAATATTACCAATGTTATAATATTCTGGTTGACCACTTACACTAGGATCAAGAATTGCAAGCTCATAATAGTCACGCTCCAAGATTGATTCAGGGAGATTGCCTTCCGAGTCTTTTGCTTTCTCAAAGGTATCAAGAACAGAAGTAAGAACGATGACTGGAGAATCACCCTTTGCATTGGCATCGTTTTGGCTGAGCTCTTTTGTTACAACAGCATCATGATTAAAACGACGAATACGAAGTTTAAGATCTGTACTTGAATTAAAGGCGTTAGTAGCATAGAAAGGAACATCGGTAAAATCAGAAACTTGATCTAAGTCAAGCAGTTTTTGATTTGCATTACTGTATGTCCAATCCTCCTGACAGACAACCATATTAACAAGACCAGCCTGTTTTTGATCAGCTGACAGAGTGCATCTACCGTCTGTTTCATCTATAAAGTCTACTCCGATATATAACTCATCAAAGATAACCGAAGTAGCTGCTTTTGAAACTTTACCATCTGAACTAATAGCAATTTCGTTTTCTCCTCTCTCATCGCTGTAGAAATGATATGATGGTGAGAAGAATTTAGGAGTATCGTTAAGATAATCAACGAGTTCCTGAAGATTTTGAACGAAATAATCATACTGAGCACCATCGTCAGTAGTCAGGTTACCAACTACACCGACCTCATTAATTGCTATAGCCCAGCCATCAGTTCCATGGTCAGCTTTATCTAGATCCCAGTCCACTACGAACTTAACGTGCTCACCTACTTTCTTTAACATCTGACCATCTTTCAGAATATAAGCATTACCATCACTCTTAGAAAGTGGTTTTGCAAAGTAGATATTATTGCCTTTAAAAGCGCGGCAGATAAGCATGTTTCCAGATCCAGCAAGTCTATATGCATTCAGCCACATTGTAGAAGCTATGGTATCGTTTCCATCACCATAGAGTTTATCCAGAGTCTTAATATAGTCCTCAGTAAGATCTTTTGAAGCATAAGTAGCCAAAAATTCAGACTGACTCGTGATAAGTGTGGGAACCGAAGGACCTGCATCAGAAATAAGAGTTGCTCCGATGATTAAGTCCTCACCAGCTGTAGGATTCAATGGGGCTGTATGAATTCGCTCCTGAACTTTAATATACGGTTCAAGAGTCTCTTTCCATTGTGCCATATTCTATTAATTATTAAAATTTAAATTAACCAACTTCAACTAGATAAATAGGATATCCAGCTCTAATAAATCTCTCACTTATACCAGCTACGAGACCTGGATCTGCTGAAGAATCCGAAATCGTAGATAAAGTTATTTCATTATATTTATCTGATACTTTTTTTATTTTTACTGAAGAATTGGGAATATTTTTTGTCACTTCGTCAGTAAGTTTGTTGAGCTTTGGATCGTCTACTGTGTTTATTAGTATATTAAGATCACCACTTCTTCTGGAGATAACCATACTAACTCTTGTTTTCAATTCATCAGCTCTTTTTGGATCTCTAGTAAAATGCTCTCCCTCTTTGAAGTTTTTATTTTTAAGATCTTGAACAATCCACTTCATAAGACGATCATCAACATTTAATCTAGAGCCCCAAAGATCTGCTTGTCTTACTAATCCAACGAGAGCTCCAAGTCCAGCACCAAGAACAACGCCTTTTGCCATTGCTCCCATCATGCCGCCTTTTCCTCTAAATCTGGTCACCTTATTAATTAAAGGCGCACTCCAAACTCCCATAGCTCCAGCACCGGCTATAGCTCCACTCACAGTATCAGAAACAATATAATTATCAGTTATAGCATATTGTTTTGCTCTAAATTTAATCATAGTCTCTTTTTACTAGAGATTTAAACAAAATTATTATTCTCCGCTTTTAACAGTGAGGGTGTAAGAAGCTTCTCCGGCCAAGTACTCCTCGGTTTCAGCCGACGTAGCAGTAATTGTAGTTGTACCAGCGGCAACGAGAGTCAGAGTTCCGTCAGCAGCTACAGTAGCAACTTCCTCATTACTTGAACTATAAGTAACCTCGAGATTATGCTCATTAGTCAGAGTAGGAGCAGTGAATTCGTTACCAATAGTAACAGTCTTTGTCTTTTGGCTAAAAGCGAGACCTGCTTCAGCTTTTCCTTCTTCCTCTTCTTCAGTTTCAGTTGCAGCGGGAATTCCACCAACAATCCAATAACCGTTAATATCATCACCCTCTTGAACGTTTCCAAGTCCAACCATATCTTTAGGCATTTCAACCAGGTCTTGCTCGTGAATAGTAGCAAGTACTAAACCTGATGCACCAGTAGAAGTGTGAACGTTCTCATTTGCAACTTTATCATTGATGCTAGCAGCATCTGCAATACTACCACCTACGACGTAGTATCTCTCTTCATTCTGTGTCATATTAAAATTATTTATTATAATTATTTATTCAGGTTAAGCCCTGATTTCATCGATTCTTTCTAAAAATAGAAAAAATGCTGCCTGAATTATTCTTTTTACGAGACGTATTAATATAATTCTTATTATAATCCGCCATCGTATTATTCATAGTATTCATATTTTGTGAGACAGTATTCATAGAATCAGCTGTTTTTTGCATAGTTTCAGTTAATTCTTTCATAGCATTTAACTGTTTTCTTTGATATGCTGAATCTTTTTTATGTCTCCGAGAATTTGTAGAGTAGTTAAGAGCATTTACACCAAGAGAAGCGGCACTTATAGGAATTGCTAAATCTCTTACTAGCTCTTTTTTCCCATACTCTTTTTGTACAAACTTAATACGAGTAGCCATCTCTTTGTGTCATATTTGTCTTCCAATCCTTTTTCTCTCGTCTACGGGCTTGAGTTTGTGCATAAGAAAGGCGCTCATTATAGAATTGGTTTTCTTTTGCTTTATTTCTACCACTAGCATAAGCAACGCCAGCTCCTAAAATTCCGCCAACCATAGCACCTTTTACACCACCTCGTCCCATTGCAGACGGTATACCACGAATTCCTTTAACAGCTCCTGTAGGACGTTTTGTAAATCCTCCTATAATAGTACCAGCGGCTCCAGCAGCAGCGGCACCCATTGCAGCATTCCGACCAATTTCTCCATAATTGTTAGTTGGTCTCTTCTTTTCAGCAAGAATATCAGAGTCTTTCATACGTTTGAGATTATCCGTCTCATCGTATTTAGTATATAACTTTCTTTTTAAAGTAAATTCCATCATGATATACCTTGTTCTTTAGATTCTTGATAAGCAACTGAACTAGGATCAATTTTTTTAGCTATTCCTTTAGTAACTTTCTCTCCCGCATCCCAAGTATACGACATAGCACCTAAACCAACGGGAATACCAGCAACTAAGGCAGTTTTCTTATGTTTCTGCATAAATCCTCCTACCTCTTTCATATAGTTATCCCCATATTTTCCACTGTTTTCTGCTATTTGTTTGGCATATTTTTGGGTTCCTTTATTACCACCTGCAAAAGCTAAATTCTTGTTGACCCAGCTTAGTGTTGAATTTCCTGGATGTTTTTTAAAAGAATTCCATCCATTTTTGAGAGTTGACTTAGTTCCTTCTTGATTTCCTAGCCAAGCAAGTTCTCCAGGTTTTCGAAAAGCAGTACTAACCCATTTTCCAGTATTTCGAGCAATTTTAACTGGATTAACCATTGCATATGATTTCTGTGTTGCTCGTGTTTGGTCTTTAAGTTGTTTTCTTTCCGCTAGGTATTGTGTAGCTAAAGGTATACTTCCCATAGCTGCCATTGTTTCTATCATACCTTTATTTCCTTTTATTCCATGCTCGTAAATTGTTTTTCCTGCAGATCTTACTCCTTGCATAACGGAACTAGCAGCGTATGATTTTTGCTGAAAGTCAATTCCATTTCTTTTAGCATCTACCGAAATAGCTTTTCCAGCTAATACACTTCCTGCACCTAAAGCAACACCACTGACAGTACCTCCGATTAAATGTTTCTTTACTCCATCATTTTTCCAGGCTTCTTTTCCCATTCCCCTAACAGTATTCCAAACTTTTGCGGGAACAGCACTAAAACCTCTCTGTTGATTATAAGATTTCATTTGTTCAGCGGCTTGGGCAGCAGCTCCAGGGTTCGATTTTGCTTTTTCAACTATCTTATCAAGTTTTTTGTTTTGTTCTTTTATAAGTTCTGCCTGCTCTTCGTTGGCTCGTTCTATTTCTTTCTGTTGACTTCTTGCCTGTCCTATTCCGATAACAGTGCCTCCTGCCATAACACCATTTAGAGCAGCTCCCCAGAAAACTTTTTGCTTAAACTTGATCATAGTAATTCCATATTAGATCTTCGTCCATTATTAAGAGTGGACTTAAATCCTTTCTTTTTATATAGATCAATAGCTGCTGAATTTCTATTATCTACAGTTAATCCAGTACATCCTGAAGATATTGCTAAGTCTAATAATTTCTCTCCAAATCCTTTCCTTCTATATTCATTAGAAACTTCTAACGCTACTATCCAATTATCTTCCCAACCACAATAACCAATCAATGAATCAGTTTTAGAATCTACCAGAAATACACCTTCTGATTTCCCTGGTATAAATCTAGCATGTCGTAAAAGATTATTTTTGGATTTATATTTATTTATGTTTTCTAATGTATAAGGTAGTTTTAATATTTTATTAGATCTTAGTATTATCATTTTATGAAGACATCATTGAATCACCTGCTGACTTAAGACCTTTACCAGCACCTCGCATTGTAAGAGCTCCAAGTCCAGCACCAAGAAGAGCACCACCAAGACCTCCGAGACCAGTTACAGCACCGATTCCTTCTCCGAGATACTTAGCACCCATCGCAGCACCAGCAACTCCACCAAGAGCCGTATCTGCTGCTTTTCCGACACCTTTCATCGTGCCGCCAACTACGTTCTCAGCGCCCTCGACAATACCGTAAGATTTTCTTTTTAATCTATATGTTGCCATATTTATTCATCTTTTATATTTTTACTGAGACCGCCACGCAATTCAGTATTCATTTTTCTGATTTCACTTCCAAGATCTCCAATTCTAGATAATTCTCTGTGCGACGTTTCCATTCTTCCCAGTCTATCTAGGTCTGTATCATATTTCCTGTTTCTAGTAAATCCAGGAGTTCCATTAGTATTGAGAATCTTGGTAGCTGAGAATTTCTTTCTTAGAATTATCATACATCAAGGAAATAAATCTTATAACCTAAACCGAAAGGAAGAATATTTAAAGCTCTAATAGCATCTGAAATCGTATCAAATTCTAAAACAAGTAATCTAGACTTTTTATCAAATTTAATTGCATCTCCAAGAAGTGTTTGAACCTCATAGGAAATATTAATATCATTTGCTTTAAAACCACCTGATGCATATGGAGCTCCACCGTTATTTCCACCACCTTTAAATTCTTTTTGTCTAAGGTCACTAAAAAGCTTAAGTCTTCCATCTTCTGTTCGGGCAGATTCAAACTTAACTTTTTTCTCTAATTTTGGTCCATCATATACAACTTTTCTTCTATAGTTGTCTTGAAAAAGCGGTCTATCACTTCTATAGTCAGATTGTCTAACTTGTCTATCCCAGTCTTCTTCATCATAGTCCTCATAATTCCAAAATTGACCATTTTTCTGCGGTCTTTGAATCGAATTATTAAGATTGAGAGATACACTGCCTAGACGCTTATCATATATTCTACCAGTGAGTCTAACTTGATCTGGCATTTTAGCTCTTGCACCAATTTTCAAGTACATCCTATATTTATCATGTCCAAAAAGTCTGGTACTAACAACAAATTTTTCAACAACTATATTATTTCCTTTCAGTACAGCAATGAGACTACTACTATCAATAGTAGGATATTGGTTTCTATCATTGTGTGTAAGTTTCATAATCTCAACGTACAAACTCCTCATTGCATCATACTCTGAAAATGTTTTATTTCTAAATTTTATCATTATCTATTACTAATGAGAGATTAAAATGAGGATCAAGACCAAGAACTTCAATAATATCAAGAGCAATTCCTAAATGATCTGTCTCCGCTGTTATAATTCGTCTTGGGGTATCTATATCAGTAATTCGCATTCTGAAAATTTCCCCAATTAATTTTTTTACATATCCATAAATCTGCTTACTTTGAAACTGAATTTGAAAATAACCCTGTTCGTTCTTAACAAATGATACAAGAACCATTGCTTTAGAATTTACAGAACTTACTTTATCTGCGTCTTTCAGCAAGATTTTATTATATCTAACTCCCTGTTCGTTTAATCTGTTTACTGCCTCTGGCATTAGATTCTGAACAAGGGATTTTTTTCTAAACTTAATCATTGTGTTATAGATTTTTTCTCTTCCACTTTATTTTGTCTATCCCTGTCCTCTGAATCTAGCGCGTAAGTAATTTCTTTTAGGAATTCATATTTAGAGTCTAAGACCTCATAGAAATAAATTTCACAAGTAAATTGACACTGAAATGCAAAATTAGAGTTATCATCTTGGGCGTAGTTATGGTTAAACTCGTCACTCACTGGTCCCCACTTTATTGCAGCAGTCCATCTATCTCCATATCTATCACTTGTTTTAAATTCTGTGAAATTAGTAAGAAGATTGACATTTTTATATTTGTTCTTAAAATCATGAAAAAGAATCATATCTTTTGTATGAAGAACAAATTCAATTGGTTGACTATGTGACATTATTTCTCTTTCTACATCTGAATATCTAGGGTGTAGAAAATTTACTGGAGTTTGAGTAAATTGGTAAGTAACGTATGATGTCTTAGCTAATGAAGTTTCTTTATTAAATCTTACTAATTCAACGCCATAATCAGTTAATATTCTTCGTAGTTCTAGTATTACCTGATCTTGATAATCGATAGCGCGAATCAAGTAATCATCATATCGTTTTCTCAGGTTAAATACTGTTACTGATCTAGAAGTATATTCAGCATTATTTTTTATTATAAGTCTAGGAAAATTTCTCAACTCATATCCCTTTGGTAATGGTCCTTGTGGTTTGATATATAATAAGTTACCAGAAAAGAAAAGAAAGTTTAAAAATTCTGGATCATTGTAGTCTTTAACATTAACTACAATAACAGTTCTTCCATAACTTTGAACAACTCTGGATTCACTGTCTCCAACAATAACAACATTTATAACATGATTATCTGCTGTTAATTTTTTAAACTTTAGACCATTTAAAGAGAAAACGACTGATGGAAATTTAGCAGGTAAAAACATAGATTCCATTTCTTTACTAGTATCACCCACTGTTTGTAATCCTAGGGTAACTGATAGAGATTTTGCAGTACTTCCTTTAGGATATGTAATAGTTAAACAGGAAGTATTTGGATCCTCTACCATAGTAAAAGAACATCCCTCTTTAACCTGATAATACCTGCACACTGTAGAAGTCAACTTTAGACCTCTATAAATTACCTCGTTATTCATTATTTTTTAATTCTTTTAAAATGGAATGTAGATTTTTCAGAATATCCTCTCTGTTCTGATTTTCCTCCGCTCATCATACTTCCGGCTATAGCACCAGATCCAACTAAAGCAGCACCTGTACCAAGAACTTTTGCTTTACCCATAGCACCAGAATTCCACGTATTAGAAATTCCTTGGCCCATTCCGACAGTTTTCTTAATGTTATTAGTACGTACAACATTAGTGGCTGCTTGGTTTACTGTTCCCATTCCAGCTTTTTCAGTGGCTTTACTGACAGCTTTATTAGTAGCAGTGGCTTGAGTTCTATTAGAATTCCATAATTTCTGACCTTGTTCAGTTTTTATGAAATCTCTTGCTCCTCCTTTATTATTTTTCTGCCAATTTGCTAACCCTTCTTTAAATGAATTCGCTGTTTTATCGTATTTACCAATTTGAGCATTAGCGGAGCGCATTACATTACCCATTCCTTTACCTGTATTTCCTGCGGTTGTGGCCAAATTTCTAACCATAGCCATACCAGCAAAGGTTTTTCTTTTTAATATAATACTAGCCATATTTAATAACTGTCATTTCCAATATTTCCAGTAGCAGTTTTAGCAGCTCCTACTCCAGCGGCTACCGTTCCACCAACTGCAGCCATAGTTCCAAGACCTTTAGTAGCCTGCCAAGCTCTTTGACTGTTACTTAGGGCTTGTCCATTTTTTCCCAATCCAGATATAGCTCGACCCATGCTACTGAATCCGAGTGCATACAACTTTCTTTTTAGTCTAAATGTAGTAGCCATATCTTATAGTAATTAAAAAAGAGGGAGAGAACTATGAATCAACATAATCCTCTCCTTCACGATTCCTTTTATATTTCTTAAGGGGATAATAATATGTTTCCCAAAGGATTAGAGACCCATCTTGAAGCTTACACGCTGAACGAGCTCTTCGGCCATATAACGAACACCCTCTTGATAGTAAACACCAGCAGCCATCTGAGTTGGGTTGTTGTAGTTACCGATAGTTGGAGTATCAGTTAAAGGCATATAGATACCACGTGCAAGAGGTGCCATCTGACCATCAGCGGTCTTGTGGATAGCGTAGAACACACCCTCACCTGTAGGCTCATGAATATCCGTTGAACGAAGCACAGGAATACCATTATACCAACCAAGTAAGTCATTGATATAAGTCATCTTGGTGTTGCGCTCCCACTTACCAATAGCATCACCCTTCTGGAACTGATTACAAGCGTTATTACCTGCAACATAAGCAGTAGTATTAACACCCTTCACAGCCTTTGTAGCCAGAGCGGTTTCAACATTAATCAGGTAAGCATTGAAGATATCCATACGAGAACGATAATCCATGAACTGCTTGGGGAGACTTGTTGTAGACTCACTCAGATCCAGATCAGTCATCGTCATACCCGTATAACCTTCTTCCAGTGTATTAACCAAGTTATAGTTAATAGTCTTTGTGTAGATCTCACGCAGCTTGGTGAAAAGGAATGTAGCCATATCAGCGTTCATAGCCTTCTTCATAGCACTCAGCGAAGCAATGTTATACTCACCAACGAGCATATCGGGATGAGTGCTCAGACCAATTTGCTGCATCTTAGCAAGGAAACGCTTGTCGTTAGCATGAGCATTGCTAGCGCCCACAGTGCAGCTGGGAGTACCAGTTACATCTTCCTTACCAATAATCGTAATCTTCTCCTTGGTAGCATCACCAGTCAAAGCAGAAGTCAGAGTGAATGTAATTTTACCATTCAGGTAGTTAATTTCAGAAGCACTGATCTTGCCAGCAACTGCCATGAAGGTTCCCTGACCATTATCAATCAGCTCAAACTTTTCAGTTGCGCTCTCAACCTTAATACGTACAGTACCAGGAACGATCTTACGACCAACGATTGAGCTATAAGCAGCGTTTGCAGCCACGGGAACTTCAAACTCAAACTTACCCATCGTGTTAATGTCCTGATAATTGTCCGGACCGAGGTTAGGAATAACTGTACGATAATCAGTTACACCAAGAACGTCGAACCAATAGAACAAACCATTGGGCTGATCGAAATCACGCTCAATAGACATATAACCAGCAAAAGAGCTAACGTAGCTAGCCACAGATGCATTAAAATACTGAGTGCTCAGCAGGGGAGTCTCTGCATAACCAGAGAAGCTCTTTTGGAACAGACCAGCTGCACCGGGGAGACCGAGCTCCATAGCATCCTGCTTAAATTCATCATTGCGCTCAAAAATATCACTATACTGTTTTGCACGGAGTCTAGCATCCTCTACAGATACTGAGCTACCAATAAGCATTTCCTTCAATTTAGGAGTATTGAAGGCTTCCATATAATTTGCCATAATCTTATTATTCCTTTTATTTAGTATTTGATATCATCCAACCAGCTCATGAACGGCTCACTGAATGATTTTTCTTCTATTTCGTTTTCTTCTGTCTCTGAGAATTGGGCTTCTTGGAGATCAGCCTCTTGATTGGGAGCGGGAGCAGCTTTTGCTTCCATAATAGCAGCTTGAGCAGCTTCTGCAGCAGCCTGAATCTGAGCCACAGCAGCTTGAGCTTGGTCTTCAACTGCTTCTACTGTCGGAGCGCCTTCTACAGGAACTTCAGCAGCAGGAACAGGATTGCCATAAGCGTTAGTACCAGCTACAGGAGCAGCGGGTGCCTGAGGACCAGCGGGAGCAGCTTGAGCCATAGCAACATCTGCAAACCACTTATCAAGAACGGGATCTTCTGAATAAACACCAGAGAATTTCTTTTCACCAGTCTCTTCATCAGTTCCTTCCTCATCCTTTTCGATATCTTCGGTAAGTTCATTAGCTTTTTCCTCACTAATAGGCTCAAGATCAATATCATCATCACTCAATGTAGCCTTAGTAAACTCACCATTCTCCTTATCCTCAACAACAGCTACTGTACTTGAAACCGGGGTAATAATTTCATTGTCAGTTTCAATTTCATCACCATTCTCAATAGCGTCTTCAATAGCTTTCTCATCAGCTTCATCCGAGAACAGACGAATCATATAATCAGTCATCTCTTCATTCTCAGAGAAGAATTTAGTCTCATTTTCATTTACTACGATGTCAGAGAAATCGTGTTCATCAACTCCTTCTTCATCAACTTCGATATCCTCAGTAAGATTCTCAGCTTCCTCTTCACTAATAGGATGAACGTTAATTCCTTCACCATCGGCAGTCAGAGTAACCTTGGTAAACTCACCATTCTCCTTATCCTCAACAACTGCAGCTTTAGAATCGATTGGAGTAATAATTTCGTTATCGCACTCAATCTGATCACCGTTTTCAATAGCATCCTCAATAGCAGAAACTTCTGACTCATCCGAGAACAGACGAATCATATAATCAGTCATCTCTTCATTCTCAGAGAAGAATTTAGTTTCGGTTTCCTCATCATAGTAAATATCAGAGTAATCTTTTTCATCTTCCTCTACTGATAAATCCTCTGTGAGTTCGTCAGCTTTTTCTTCACTGATAGGACTTACATTAATTGAATCCTCAGTAACAACAGCCTTAGTAAATTCGCCGTTATTCTTATCCTCAATTACTGCAGTCTTAGAGTCAACTGGAGTAATAATTTCATCATCTGTCTCAACTTGCTCACCCTCTTTAATAGCGCTTTCAATCTCTTCTTTATCAGCTTCTTCAGAGAATAAACGAACCATGTAATCTGTATATTCCTCTTCCTCAGAGAAATCCTTTTCATCTTCGTCACTCTCAGCTTCGATAACAGTGAGATCTCCAGTCATATCCTGAGCGTCTTCCTCAGAAATACGAACAAGTTTAAGATCATTTCCGTCAATAGATGCCTTTGTAATTTCATCATTACTCTTGTCCTCAATAACAGCCGTACTAGCATCGACAGGAGTAATTACCTCGTCATTAGTTTCGATCTGATCTCCACTGTGAATTGCATCGTTAACAGCATCCTGAAGATCAGCAATACCATTAACAGCTTCTGAGAACATGCGGTCCATAATAACCGTGTTGTCAGTGCTAAATTCAGTAAGCCAAATTGTATGATCACTATACTCAGCCTGCTCCGGTTCACCAACACCGTCCAAATCTCCACCAAGATTGCCTAACAGTTTGAATGCATAATCACGAGCCTCTTCTTTATCATCAAAGATTTCAACAGCATCTACACCATCCTCAGTTAAACGTCTCTTAAGTTCTTCAGCTGATTCCTCGTCATATTCTGGAGCATCAACAATAACGTGATTTCCCGCATCCACACCTACAACGTGAAGTGAATCAAATTGCTCTTCCTCACTGAAATTTTTAGAATCAAGTTCCGTAACCTTCATTTCATCACCTTCAAATGTAACCTTGGCTTGATCACCGCTATTTTCATCGGTAACCACAACAGCCTCTTCTTCGTCAGCAATTTTTTCAATCTTTAAATCACCAACTTTTGCAGTTTCCTCAGACTCAATAACCTCAGAGAAAACACGCTCACAAAATTCCTGATCTGAGAAAATACGAAGAACGACAGTATTATCTGTTGAAACAGAAAATTCCTTTTCATCTTCGCATTCACAAGGATTCTTACCACACTTAGGACAACCTTGTGCAATTTCCTCTACAGATCTCTCATGTCCAGCAGCATCATTACGACCACCATTTGGCAAATTAGGAGCAATGTTACCTTCGAAGTGATCTGATTCGTGTTCATCAGGAGCACCGGTCTGATTTCCCTTGTGTCCTTCTCCGTCTAACGGATGCAGATACCCTTCCAGCTGAGCATCCGGAGTAGCACATTCAGGTACAAGTTCATACATTTCGGCCTCATCAGCAGCACGTTCAGCGATTGTTACTTCACCAGTTTCTTTGTCCGTGATAGCCACTTTGCCATCACCTCTGTTTTCATACTTAACTTCCTTTGTGTCAACTATTCCATTAGCCTTTGCACTCTCGATGTCATTAGCTACCTGTTTAGTCAACTCTTCGTCACCGTTCTCAACAGCAGAGAACATGGTTTGCATAAAACGAGTAATTTTCATCTGTTTAATTTTATATATTAACTGTGACTTGACTTCCTTCGATCCTAATGACGTCTCTCGAAGTAAGCAGATCAATTATATTATCTGGAGCGTCTGGATAACGCTCTCTAAGTATATCCATAAATTGTTTTATTCCGAAGCTCTGATTTGCATATTCAGTTTTGAGGTCGGGAATAATACTTGAATCCTCTACCCAATCTTCAGGTTCCTCCTCACTAAAATGCATCTCTTCAGGAATTGCATGGGCTTTTTTAAGAATTATAATACCCTTATGCGGAATTTTATCTTGCTCTTCTAAATGTTTAATAATTTCCTCCTTTGGCGTTCCTATTGTTTCAGGATCCAAGTCAAGAACTTTAGTTACAGAAACAATTAATTTACTAAACATTCTTTCAGTAGCATATGCAAAAGAAGAAATATTAACTTGATCACTATCAACATTAGCAAAACCCTTCTCTAATAAGTCATTAGAACAATCGCTAAAAACTTTCTCAAACTCATCTTTGCTAATAGACCGTCCGCTATATTTCTTCAATTTTTCTTCGAATTCATTACTTGGTTTAGAGAACGTACGCTGAAATGATTCTTCAACACCTTCTCCAAATAATGAAAATCGTTTAGTTTTTCCGTCACTAATCTCTCCTGTATCCGCTTTTTCATAGAACATTTTGAGATTAAAACGTTTACTCCCACACTTAGGGCAGAGGGCATGCGTAGGACTTCCAGCAATTTCAAATTCGTTACCGCAGTCCTGACAAATAACAGTTCGAAGCATCATTCCTCCCTCATTGACCTCTTCCGAAAACAATTTACGGCGAGTATTAAATAAACTTCTTCTCTCCATTATTTTTCCTCCTCTTCTTCCATTACTTCTTTTTCTAGTCCTTCTGGTATTGGATTATTCCCGAATACTTCATCTGTCATAGCCTGTATAAATTCCATGTATGCACTTTGAATCTTTTCATAACGATTCTTAGAAACAAATCCTTGACGATTAGCTTCCTGCATTGCAAAACGGAATGGCATTTGAAGTTTTTGTGCAGCTACTCTAACGTTTTTGCCAAGAGAACTAGCACCAATGAGAGTATTTATCTGCTTGCCTGCCATAACATCTGGAGAAATAGTCTTTATAATATCCAGACAGTCAGTAGCAAACATAGACTTCAAGACTCTCTCTGTTTCAGGATCCATCTTTCCAGGACCTCCCATAGTTTTCACAAGTTGCTTATATTCAATAAAAAGTCTTCTAAATCTCATACGTGGACTGAGCTTAGCATATCTAGCTCTTTCCTTAAGAGAAGCAACTGAATATTCTTTTTGAACTTCTGCAACTATAGGTTCTTCAACACCCTCTACCAATTCAGCTATATTACCAGAACTAAATTGTTTTGCTTTGAGAACTGTATAAGAACCATTAATTTTACTAGATTTAGGAAGATCAGTCGTATTAAAAGCACTAAGATCTGAAAATGTTTTTGCTTTTAATTCACTACTAAATAAGTTATTGTCAAACTCAATGTTAATAGTATCTGAAAATTCTTTCTGATTTTCTAAATCTGCTATAATTTCACCATCATCGCCAATTGTTTGAACGACTTGAGCTCGCTTCCAACTCGGATTAAGAGTTATGTCGAAACCTTTAAGGTTAACTAATTTTTTAAGGACATCCCCAGCTTTGGTTCCATCCCAAAATCCCAGAATTACGGCGCTGACTCCAACCATAATGCCTTGTTCAAGCATACCGCGAAGTCTTCTAATATTTTGAATGGCTTGGTCATCCATTCCTTTTTCGTTCAATATTTCTGCATAAGCATATAACCAGCCATCATTTCCACACTCTAGGCCAGTTATATAATGAGTTGGGGCAGCTTCACCCGGGATTATTAGGAGGTCATCCTTTCCAGCTGACTTAGAGATACTAGGATTAAGATTTCTCACTCCAGTTGCTACATTTCTAGCATAATGGCTGAGAGTACCAAGCATTTTTTTAGAAGCTATGGCAGTTTTATATTCCTCAGTTCTCATGTAATCCTCGACTACATCCCTACTAACTCTCGATGAATCGCTTGCAGGTTCATTGAACGAAAGAAGTTTAACTTTAATCTGCATATCTCTTTCGTTTATTTATAAAGTTTGTTATAAACCCCACCTATCTAAGTGGCATATTTTTATTTATTATTTTGTATACTTTTAAATCACCTCTTTTAAAATGGAAGAGACTGTAGCTACTCAAATCTCTTCCACAAAAATAATAAAATGAAATTAAAAGAAATTATGATTTTTGCAAGTTCTCTAAGGTTACAGTAAAGAACCATTAGAGATTTTTATTTTCTCCAGAATATCCAAGAGAAGCAAGTGTTCCTAGAGCTGCAGTACCGAGAGCAACTCTTTTACTTTTCTTTCCTGCCCTCTTAATTCTGGTTTCTAAGTTTTTTCCTAACTCTTTTTCTGCTTTGCCTTGAATTGCAGCTATTTTCTTTAACGCAGTAGATTTTTCAGCTTCAATTTCTGCGCGCTTCTTACCTTTTCTTAAGTTCCACCACTTAATATTAGCGCGCTTATCTTTAGCTGATTGTTTTACTGCGTCTTTTGCTTTAGCTGCATCATCTCTCAAAGCTTGCATAGACTCTTTGTAGTTTTCTCTTGCTTTCTGTTCTTCGGCCTTCTTAGTTCCCTTGTAAGCCGCATAAGAAGTAAGACCCGTAACACCAAGGCCGGCACCAAGAGTCGTATTATCGGAAAATTTCTTCTGTTTCTTTTTTCGTTTTCCTAGGAGCTTACGAAGAGACCGCGATGTAGTATCTATCCCATCAATGTATCTTTTAGTTCGATTTCCAAGAAACTCCTCATTACTCTTAGCAATTTTAACACCTTTATCAATAGTGTCTAATCCTACTTGAGCCGATTTATAAGTAACCCCGGAGATTGGATCAACTCCAGAGTAATCCTTTCTCCGTAAAATTATCATACTAATCCAAAGAATTTATTATTGCGATCCTCTTTTTCAAGGGTTTGTTCTGCATCTTCTACTTTCTCAGTAAAAGTCTTTGTTTTGAATGTATCTTTCTCTCTCATAATTCTTCCATTTAAAATATTATTTAATTCCTTATATACGTGAATTAAAAAATTTTGTTAAAGTTTTATAAAAAGCAATATGATTTGTGAAAATGATTTTGCTTAGTAGAGGAAAGCGATCTTCTACTTTTATTTTTCCGTCTATAAAACATTTCAAAGCCTTATATATGAACGATAAGAAATTCGTTTCAAGTTATTTGCCAAGGAAGAGAAGTGTAAGAGATTCTCTCCTTTATTTTTACACTTTCATTGGTACAGGGGGAGTTGTTTTGGCTTTTGATTTATACAAAGAAGTATTATCATTAGCCTTTTCAGCTTCATTCTGTTCTTTTTTTATTTTAATCTGATTTTTAGTGTCTTCCCTCTTTTCCTCATTTTCGGCTTTTTGCATTTGATTAGCTTGACGAATTCTTGCTAATCGTTCTTGTTGCTGCATCCTCTGTCTTTGTTGCTGAGTTTGAATGATCTGCCGCTGTAGTCTCATTTGCTGTATAAGAAGTTCCTGAGATGTTTGAGGAGGCTGTTGTGGAGTCTCTTCTTGCGGTGGAAGAGGTGCAGCGAAATTTTTCATTCTAAACTGTATCATCCTTTTTTATTTTTATGATGTTTATAAGCAGAATATCCAAGAGTAGCAACACCGGCACCCGCAGTAATCTTTCCATACTTCTTGCCCATTTCACCCATCTTCTTGGCATGCTCATATCCCTTGCCTTCTTTAACTCCACTTTCTGCGAGTTTTTTAAGTGCTTTCTTACCAACGAGATAACTTCCAGCACCAGTAGCCAGAAGACCACCGCCAATTACAGCACTTTTATTAGCAAGTTCTTTATCTTTTTTATCTGTATAAGTTCTTTGTATAATCATATTACTGTTCTCCTTCTTCTGATTCTTGGAATAAACTAGAATCCAGACCATTATTTTCAGCTTCTACGCTCTTTCTATTTTGTAAGAAAGCTGCATATTTTGCTAAAGTTTCATCAGTTATTATAGATTCAGTATTTGGATCTATGTCTTTTATTAGGTTCTGAATATAAGATAAGTAGGCTTTCACATCAAAGAGAGGTGCTGCTTGATCCAGAACTTGAAGAGCATTACTAACAATATTCGTAATACCAGTTACAAGACCTGAAACTGATTCGCTCTGATTGATCTGATTATTATATTCTACTGAAGTTTTTTCACTTATATGCAATTTAATTAAGGACTGGTCAAGATCTTCGTTATAGTAAAGTTTATAGATTGTTTTTACTAAGTTTGTTACCGAATCTTTCAGGCCGTCCATAAATGCAGTTATTTTCGAATTTGCTCTTTCACTTTGCTGTAAAATTGTCCACTTACTTCCAGATGTTGAATCTAGAATAGAACTAGGAATACCAAGGGGACTAAGGACAGCATTTCGACAATTATCAAGATTCTGCATAAGATCTAAAAGTTTATCACTGAGTTTGTCAAGGGGTAACATTGCATTCTTGTTACCTAATGAAGCGTTAAAGTCAGGAACAAACTTTGCAGATTGTGATAATGTATTCTCAATGAAACTAGTAACGTCGAATTGAGAAGTTAAAAAAGATGCAAGTTCATTAGTATTATTTGCTAATTTTTGTGTTTTTTTACAAAGTTCATCAGCCGTCTCGAGAGGAACAGCTTTATCGAATTGAAGTAAAAATATTTGAACAGAGGAAAGATCACGAAGAGAGATAAGACTAATGAGAAGCTCCTTGATGATTAGTTCTTTCACCTTTAAAACAAGAGAGTAGAAAAGAGGTTCACCGGAAGAAAATGAGGAGCGTCTAAGAACTTTCATACGGTTTTCTTGATCTGTTCCCTTTTTTCCAAATCCAGGTTTAATATCTTTCTTTTCCTTCCAACCCTCCTCTAAGTCATTGATAAGTCTAAGGTTAAGATTTCCTATGTATACTATCTCATCTGATGGAATTTCATAAATTTTTCCATCTTCTCCACGTGCCAGGAAAATTTCTTCTATTTCTCCTTTAATATTTCGCTCTTTCTTCACAACCACTGAAATAGGATCATAAAGTTCTTCTATGCGAAATTTAAGGTGCCCCGTATCGTCTCTCGAAGTACCAAGCATTCCAAAATATTCACCATAGTAAACATAATCCTTTACGTGGTCTCTGATAAAATCAAATATTTTAATATCTCTTAAGAGTGCGTCATTAATGCGCTCTGTTACATTTTCATTTGTATTTCCTTCTTCGTCAACAATAGTAACAACCTGACCTGTTTCCTCAAGAAAGTTAACTATATAATCTGAATAAAAGTTTGTAGCTAATTTAGAGATGTCCAGAAGTTGATAGCCTCTAAGTTCATCTACTTTATTATAATATGCAGAAAGAAGATTTGAAGCACCCGCATTTCCAAGGAGTGGGCTTTGTCTCTGACCGCCGTATCCTCTTCCAGTCCCTCCAATTTGTGTGTATCCTCTTGAACCCGCACCTTTGAAAATATTACTACGAACTGGAACTCTCGACGACCAGCCGAAAGTACCGAATAATTTTTGAAACATTCCTTCGTTTTTCTTCATATCTTAAAAAATTATATAATGATCAGCCGAAAGTGAGTCAGAGTGAAATTATGAGTGAAGCGTTTGGATATTCTCACTCATAGGCTTACTCTGAAAATTTACCGGCTGAAAAGATAATTAAAGTCTTATATGTGACAAAGAATTTAAATTTGTCATTGTAAATATGGTTTAAGACAAACTGGTATGTGATATATAGGTTTGTCTGGGAGGGAAGAGAGTAAGGGTTCTCTCCTTTTATTTTTTTCACAACGTAATGGAAAGGTGTGTACATCCAGAGCATTTCTCCGGCACCTTCCCTAACATCCATCTTTTTATCGCGCGATTTTCATTACTTTCCAACTATGAAAATGGTTACTATTCTTCGCCATTATTACATCCACCAACGAACATATTGTAAGTTATCGCCGAATAAACGCTCATAGTTCTTAGCCGATGTTTCAATATACCACTTGAATGGTTTTAACATGGCCGATCCGATAAAAATAAACGTTGCTTTCATAATGGATCCTATAATCTACAGCAAAGAGATTATAAGATTTTATTTTTAAGAAGTATATCCCCCACCGTATCCAGCTCTACCGTCCTTAGTTAACGCAAGACCATCAGTTCCTTTTACCTTACCTCCAGCTTGTTCTCTAAGGTATCTATTGTTTTTGGTAGAGATTTTAAGGTTAAGTTTCCCCGCCTTATCCAAATTATTATCCTTAGCATAAGATCCGTTTCTCATAGATAAAGGAGAATTAGAATTACGGAAAGATTTAATTGCGTTATCTGTAGGTGTTTTTCCAAAGATATGAGGAGAATAACCACCTTCTTTTATAACTTTTTCAGCCAATTTTCTAGATCCTTTGAATTTAGAAAACTCTTTGTTTCTCAGTATATACATATTCTTATTGAAAGGGGGGAATTTAACAATCAATAAATACCCCCCCCCTCGTTAAGAAAGGTATTTATTTTTCCGTCTAAAATAATTCTTTATTTCTAAGAATTATCATTTTACTTCTATAAATTTATCGAAAAGACGTGAATCTATTCGTTGTGATTTTATAAACATATCCTCTAGAACTTCTCTAGGTATCTCAGGACGTCTTTGAATCAGAGTAGAAAGTGGTGTATAAATTTTAACTCCTACTACAAGAACATCAAATTTTCTTAATTTTCCCAAAAGTTTTTCAAGAGATTTTCCTAGGTTTGTATTATCTATAGCAAAATCAACACGCTTCTTAAGAAAATTATCTATTTGTTCCTCTTGAATTTCGGAAACTTTATTTTCTTGTTCTCTAGTTCCTACCTTCTTCTTTCCATCAGACCCTATTATTCCAAGATCTTCTCTGATAGAATCTTTAGAAGTAATAGGAAAATCTGGACCTAAATTATTTTTTAGCCAAGTTGATTTTCCAGAACCAGCAGGACCAATCATAACATAAACTGTTGGCTTTGTTCTAATAATTTTCATAATTCTTTTTATTAGATATCCCACCCTACAACAAAGAGAATGGGATATTATTTGTTTTAGTCCTTCTTAGCGGCAACCTTCTTGTAACCGTAAGCAGCACCACCAGCGAGAGCAGCACCAGCAGCAATACCACCACCGATCTTACCAGCCTTCTTAATCAGGCGAGACTTCTCAGCAGCAGCGGCCTTGTCAGCAATACGCTTACGATTAGCAGCAGCCTCAGCCAGCTTAGACTTAGCAGCAGCGACAGCAGTGTTAACCTTCTTCATATTCTCCTTAGAATGTTCAGCCTTCCACTTAGCAGCAGTAACCTTCTTCTGAGCCTTAATAACTTCCTTATTCTGCTTAGCAATAGCCTTCTTCTCAGCCTCAGTAAGTTCCTTAGCAGCCTTCAAATTAGTACCAGTACCGCCTTTATACTCGGCCTTGCTATACTTACCCTTAGAGATCTTACCTTCGAGATCACCCTTCACTTCAGCGAGACCCTGACTCTTATCACCTTCAGCGCCCTTCCAAATGTTACCAGCCTTGTCCATCCAAGTGTACTCACGCTGCTCCATTACTTCCTCATTCAGTTCAACATCTGTGGTTGAAAACAGACGAACCTCACCATCTTCGCACTCGATGGCAGAATATACTTTACGTCTAATATACATAATTTTCGAAATTTAATTTACTATCCCATTTGATAATGAAACTAGTCTTGGGATAATTTAAAGATCTAGTTTTAATAATCAATCTTCACCACGTCTCTTTCTAAGACGATCTTTTGTATTCACAGAAGCGGCATTTCTTCCTCCAAGAGCACCTATTGTAGCACCACCAAATCCACCTTTAACAGCATTCCATTTAGATGTTGGAATACCATATTTCTTTCCTAATGTAGCACTTGCAAGACCAGCAGCTACACCAGTAATAGCACCAGTTGCAGCGCCTGCCTTAATACCTGATTCTTTAGCTCTCTTCAAGATTACTTTATCTGATTTTCCTTCCTTGTCAGCTTTTTCGGCAGCCTTCTTTGATACATAACCTCCGACTAAACCACCGCCGCCATCAATTCCAGACAAAAGAAATGCTCTCTTCATACCCTTGTCAGAATCTACTTCTTCAAGGGACTTTCTCTTTTTACTATATTCACGCTCTTCTTCAACAAGCTGTGAATAATTTTTATTTCTAATTATAAACATACCCATAATCACCCCCCCGTATAAACAAAGGAAATAATTGGGGCATTTTTGTTTGTTATCAGAATATACTAATTCCACCAAACATGTGTATTTGTTCCTTTTTCAGGATCATTGTGTAACTTTTTAGACAGTTTCATATGCTCTTTTTTATTATAACCAAGAGCACTTTCTATACCTTTTGCATTAATAGAATGATTTGTTACACTTGAAGGGCCTAGGTGTATATGTTTTTCTCCATTTTTAATAGCAACACCAATACCTCCTTTTAACTCATGTTTAGTTAGTGTAGATCCAGATGCATTAATTTTTCTAAACTGTCCTTTTGTCTTTGGACCAAGTAAAACAGCATCGGCACCTTTATTTTCCCAAACTTTCTTAAGAGCTTTATTTCTCAGTTTAGTAGCACCAGTATATTCTTTCTGTCGTATAATATACATAACTCTATATACTTTGGGGGATTAATTTCTTTCAATACCCCCCGTGTCAAGAGATATTATACATTACTTACTGAAAAGCTCTTGAATCTTTCTTATTCCATAGAGAGGAATAACACAAATCCAAGAAAGACTAATCATTATATTTTCCCATTTAGGATTGTCCCACTTTTTAAATATATAATTATAACCTAAGAAAGCTATAATTAAATATATAACTATAATAATACTAGTTACCAGCATATTTCAGTTCTTTTTAGGGCCATTCACCAAGAGGCATCTTAAATCCTTTCTCCTTAGGAAAAGCTGGATTAGAGCTTTTTGCATCTCCGGTAATAACATCAACCCAAATTTGTTCGTTGATATTTCCAAATACCCACTGTGGATTAATTGCTACAGGACCAACAGGATTTCTTAAGATAGCGTTCTTTGAATGTGGCTTTGGTAAGTTAGATTCCATCATTCTTTCAAAAGCTTCCTTGTATGTAAGTTTAAAAGAATCCTCATTCATTGCCGTATCCTCAATCCAAAAACCCTGAATAGAGTCTACATCCACAGTACCGTCTGCGAAGTGTTGAAATTTCCACACATATATATCAGCTCCATTTCCTTTCTCAACAATACTCTGGAAAATATTAACGACCATCACCGGATCACTCGTTACATCCTCACTGTCAAGAAATTCCGGAAGACGAATGCAAGTCTCAAACCAGCGATAGTCTTCACCAAATTTTAAGAACATTGCCTCACGATCTGTTGAAATAAGATTCTCAACTACTAAACTCTTATTAGCTTTCTCCTTAATAATTTCATTCTTTTTCTCAGAACTACAACTTGAGCAGGAACTAAATCCTAAAATTATGCCGAATAAAATCAGCAAACTAAAAATTATTTTCTTCATTTCTTTAAAATTTATTGTTATTTATTGGCCTGATATCCACGTAAAGCCTTAAGCGCGTTCTCTCTCGAAGTATAATGAGAGTCCCAAAATTCACCCTTCTTAATTGCTACGATTCTCCAGACGCCGTTTTTATCTTTTTGTATTACGCCCTCTGTTTTTGCTTTTTCCAGAATATCCGAGGGCACTTTTTCTCTATATTCTTTTTGTCTAAGTATTACCATTCTCCAAAAATTCCTTCAACCATATTCTGAATTTGCTTGTTACTTTCTTCCCTAGCATTATTTGTCATTTTGCTAACGAGATCAAGTTGCTTCTCATAACCACTACTATAACCAAGCTCCTCTCCAACATCTATAGACATCTTAAGACTATAGCACGCAGAAGCCAAAGAATCCCAGACATCCTTACTACCAATTCCTTTGCTAGCATCTCCATCGAATACTTTACTATCGATTGTGGCTTTGCGCGGGTGATCGATCTTAACCTTTCCCGTTTTAGTAGTTACATATTTCAGATCATAGGCTTCTCTGAAAAGTCTTCGGTTAGGTGGTAATTCTAAAAGTTCCTGTTGTATCATATTCTTAAGATACAGAGCAGGCAAACAGGGACTATTATCAGTGCTTATTCTTCCATTTGTCTTAATACCATCTCTTTCGCAATCTTGTAATATCTGTGGTGAAAATGCTTGGTCTGCACTTACAATCACATTATACATTCTACTAAGAGCTTTTATTAAGTCAAAGATATGAAAGAGACTTGTTTGTTGTCCCTCTTTTCTAGATACCGCAAAACTAAAATAAACTTTAATCTTCGGTAACTTTGTATCATCATTTATCTTTTCCCAGCCATTAAACCCTACCGCACTTATCCCTGTATAGTCAGAACTAGTCGCTAAGTCAAGTCCTAACCATATTGTACTTTGCCTAGGTATATCTTTTAAGGCTGGTGCAATTTTATCTATTAATCTATCTGTCTTATCAAAAAAATCAACAATATAAACTTCCTCTAATACATTTCTCTTTCCCCTGCTGCAATTTATAAGATGATCAACACTACCACCAAAGAATGAATCACTACTAGCCGTTGAAATACCACACTTATCTTGTAGCATTTTTTCGAGATTCATTTTAGCTTCGGGGAGTAATTGAATAGGAACTTTTAAAACTTTATCCGGATCCTGGTCGAGTCCTAGTTTATAATCTTCCGCCAATATTTGAGGAGGATATTTACCATCACCAGTATAGACAGAAAATGTTTTTCCTTTAGATTCCTGATATAATGAGCCTCGGACCTGATAGTGTGTTGGTTTGCAGTTCCAAGTCTTTTCTGGATCTGTTTGCTCTAAGAACCATTCCGCAGCAGAATTATTTCCTTTTGCAGAAGAGTCAATTATAAAGTTTCCAACCATTTCTAATTGATCGGAACCTAGACGAGATGTAAAACGACCATAACTTGTTTCTACCTTTGATCGTGCGTTTTCTTGATTATCCCAAAAATTTACTTCCATTTATTTTATTAACCCTAATAATCCTATTATTAGAAAGGCATATATCTTCATCATCACTGATGTTGGATACTTCAAGGGAGTATTATTACAACTCCTATGCTCTACACTTGACTTCGTCAAGCTCGGTATTCGTTTCACTACGTTCACCGATTCTATCCAATTAACTCTATTATTTAACTAGAGAGGCAAATTGTTTACCGATAATAAAGACAATAACATCACTACCAAGACCCCCTGTACCTCTGGGACCTGAAGTAATAAGATTGAATTTTAAATTGGGATTTTTAACATTCTTAAAAAACGGTGCATATTCCATCACTTCTCTCTTGAACCAATACTTAAACTCTTTCTCAGCTGTATCTTCTGACTTGTGAAATATAACAGCTGAAAATGGTTTAGGAGTCAATCCAAGAGTTTTGCTAGGATTCGCCATGCACACCAATCTAGCATAATTAGTGGCAAGGATCATTCTAGAAACTGTTGATTTACCAATACCAATGGCTCCACCAAACACAAGAAAAGGTTTGGCATTAGTAACAGCATTTGGAAAGATCTTAGGTAAATTATTTTTCCAATATTGAAATAAGTTGGTTCCATGGTCAAAAAATCTCTCACCGCCTAGATAATATTCATCAGAATACATTTGTTCTATTGATGGTGGTATTCTATTAAAACCATGAAGCTTACACCAAATTAATAATTTTTCTTTTTCTGTTAATTTTGCATATTGTTCTTCAAGAGAAACACTTGATAATTCTTTTGATATATCTTTAGATGGATTAACGTTCTCTACAAACGGGTTAAATTCCATACTTTTTTATTATTTAAATTATCAGCTCCTGTAAGTTAACCAAATAACTAATACAGGAAATATTTCTTACTTATAAAGAGGACCACTATAACCTCCAGTAGTACTAGAATACCAACCACTATTAGATGTGGGCTTTTTCATAGCTTTCAAACTATTGACATTGACATCTTTCATTTTATTGGGATTGACAGCCTTCTTAATAAGACCACTACCATTTTTAGCTAGTGGTGATTTTAGAGGCTTTTTCGTAGCTAAATCTCCAAGTGGTTTTACAAGTTGACTAGTATTACCAACAGATCCTTTATAGATCTTACCGGCAGCGTCCATCCAAGTAAATTCCTTCTGTTTTCTAATTATAAACATACCCATAATCACCCCCCCCCGTATAACGAGAAGAGAATATCGGGGCATTTTTAAAGTTTAGTATCTTTTCTAAACAGTGACATAAAATTCTCAATCATTTCCTTGTTTTCATCAGAGTTTATTGAGTCATCCCTCATATCAGCTGCAATTTTTCTTAATTCTGCACCAGCTCCTTCAATTTCTATATCACCCTTCATTTGGTTAAGCTGATCTATATATTGCATCAACTTTTCGACTACTATAAATATATCTTGACTAGACATTTCTGGACCAAATAGGCGTTCAGGAGCAGTAATATAATCAATGGCAAGAGCTAGTCGTTGAATCAGGTGCATTATCAGAATAGGTCGGATTGCATCGAAGGTTTGACTGAGATATAGTTGTAAGATTCGACGCTTTTTTTCATCAGCCACATCAACGAGGGTCTGTGAAAGAGAATCGAAACTAACCTCCAAATTAAGACCATATTCTGAATTATATTGTGAGAAAACCTTATTGAGTGCTAGTGATATTTCCTTAGCTTTTTGATCTTTTTCATTTTTGGCTAAGGCACTGGCATCAAGAATCAGGTTTTTTGCTTGTTTAGGAAGTTTTGGCGCACTAGTGATGATGTTCTTAAGGTCCGCTACTTCCTCAGGTTCCAAGACTTCATAATTGTCTGGATTTTGATTTAATTTTCCTTCTTTCTCCAATAATTGCTTCTTAAACATAGGATCAGAGAAAGGGTTTAGGGAATCTAACATAATCTTTCTCCTTTCTTATTTAATTTTGACCGTCCCAGAATAGTATTAAAGCCTTATATTTGTGAAGAATTGGTTACTGTTGAAGTAACTGTAAATAATTTATTCTAAAAGGCAAAATGGTATGTGATATATAGTTTTGTCTGGGAGGTCATGAAAAACACATGATCTCTTTATTTTATTTTTTCGAGCAAGACTGGATCCCTTCCATAGTACATAAGATCCTCTCTTACTTTTATTTTCTTCTTTAATTTGTAGACGTAAGGGCCATTTTTCTTAGCCTCTTCTTTTGTTTTGTAAAATTGAACTGGACTCTGTATCTCTGTCAATCCATCTTCCTTTGACCCATAAAACAATTTTCCAGTACTAATTTCTTTTGCATTATCCTCAATCCATTCCCACTCCCATAATTCTCTCTTTATTCCTCTCGGCCCAATAGATATAGAGTGTGAATTCTTTCGACGTAGGATTCGAATTTTCATAACACTGCGAATTCTAGTTGGTCGCAGTATCCAAGTTTCTTCTGTTACGCCAACAATTGGACACTCTTGAATTGTGGGCCGATAACAAGAATGATAGACTAAACCCTGTGGAATATATACCGTTAAAATCATTCCAGTTAAGTCTTCTCCAATCATACCAAGAAGAGCGTGTGAAATTGAAGGATAAAAGATAAGACGAGGAGTTTTAGTATCCCCAATCTTCTCACCGTGATAACCTAGAGAACTTTTTGGCACTACAGGCTCTAGGATCTCATTATCAAGATTTCCTAACCTCGATACCATAAAATATTTTCCCCTAAGTACTATCATATTTTTCTTTTTAGTCAGTCTAGGTATATATTGTTTCACTTAGACCTTATGAAAAAAGATCCGAAAGTACAGTGTCTCAGAAATACACCATGAGTAACCTACCCAATCGGCCTTCCTTGAGATTTTTACTGTACTAACGAATCCTCTGAATATCTTTTTTTTGCAGGAAACAAAATTGCCTGCGTTCATACATATATAAGGAAGTGGTTAAAAAATGGCTTTTTGGAGTGGTTAATTAGGGCATTTTTAACGGGTTCAGAGGAGGAAAATGAACAAAATCCCCCAAAGTATGCAAAAACGCGTAAAATTTCCTAGAATTTTCTTAAATATGATAACGAATCTACCCTTCATCGCCGGTAGACTATAATATTAACTTAATAAATTTTTTAAACAAATGGAGACAAAAAATAAAGTATTCAAAATTTTCCCTCGTAAATATGAAGATCCCGAAGGTTATCTTAGCGCGTACCTAACAAAAGAAGATAAAGAAATCTACAATGCCGTCTTTGTAAATGAGAAAACCGGAAAAATTCTAGACCAACTACCACTCCCCAGAGAATGGTATGATATTTATCGGGCTGATCGTAGAATTCCTAAAAATACCAACTTCATAAGATATTGTGGAAATGATACCTGGGAATTCAAAGGACCTAATGGAAAAATATCAAGAATAACTAATAAAAAGAATTATGGAAAACGTATTACTATATCTAAAAACAAAGTAATTAATTTATATATCCATAATATACTAATGATTCTGTTTAAAGCAACCCCTGGAGATTACAAAGAAAAGAACCTAACTGTAGATCACATAGATAGAGACGAATATAATTTTTCTTTATCTAATTTAAGGTGGGCAGACAAAAGTATGCAGAACGAGAATAGAAACGAAGCAGACGCGAATCGAATTTATTACTCTATTCAACATAAAAAAGCCTTTGAATTAAAAGATTTATCAAAATTAGAAAAAGATAGAATTCAAAGAGCTGCTAGACGTGGATGGAAATCAAAAATTGACTCCTTACCTAACGCCTGTAATTGGAAAATCCTCGATAAAAATCTGTTCAATATACATGGTGCTGAATACTTAATAAATCTCGAATCAGATAAAAATTGGGTCAAAAGCAACTATTCTCTCGACAATAGGCCTATATATGTGCATAAAGACCTGGGATATTTTAAAATCAGAAATAATTTTATTACAAAAGGATCTAAACAAAAAAATAGAAATTGGAAAGATCCGAATGGAAAAAATATCTATGATTATAAATTCGAAGGGGTTATAGATAATGTCAGTGGTAAGAAATACAAATTTTTGTTAGCTCATAGACTAATTCATAAAGTAATTAATGATCCTAGTTTTAATTTAGATAATCCAGATATAAAGATTGATCATAGAAATTCTAACCATGAAGATAATAGACCAGAAAATCTTCAAGCCTGTACAACGGCGGATAACAACAGAAATCCAAATAGTGTAGCAAAAAGATATAAACCAGTTATACAATTCTCTAAAGATGGTAAAAGAATAATAGCTATCTTTCCATCTATTAAAGACGCCCAGATTATATTAAGCGTAGAAAAGAGTAGCATCTCCAGGTGCTGCAGTGGAAAACAAAAGTCTTATAAAGGATATATTTGGAAATATGAAGATGATTTCCTGAACAATTATATTCCAGAACTCAAGAAAACAGATCCTAAATTAGTGGAAGATCTTATGAAACAGTACGAAGCTCTAAAACGGAAACCATAAAAGATAATTCCTTGAGTGTAGGTTTTAAACTTTACACTCATTATTTTTCTTCGTTTTAAAACACCGCCTAAAACAATGCTGAAACCCTTATATATGTAGAGAAATGTACCTTGAGAATAGAAAAATTCAAGGAGTTTCCTACATATTTTTTATTAACTAAAACAGAAGAAAAATGAAACAAGTAGTAGAAGGGAACATGTTTATCGTCCCTAACGCAAGTGAAGCAATTGGATCATTTTCACAACCAGAGTGGCAGATGGAGAAATTACGCCGACTCTTAGGTTTGAAGGTGAATTACGAGGAAAAGGTTGTACAGGTATGGATGTATGACCAAGTATGCGACAACTGGAACGATCAGTTTGGTGGATTCCAAAAGACGGCGGAGGTAGACTTTAATTCAAATAGAGTCTCACCGACAACGAACGAGAGATTGCTGGGTTATTTTCCAAGATATATCCCGGCAAAACTACTAGAAAATAAGAAAGAAGACGATGTAGTAGAATTCGATTGCCCGGAATATGGTGTCAAAATAAAGCTAACCTGTAAACAAATGGAAAGCAGATATCGGAGATTCGGGAAGTTTGAAGAAGTATTCCAGTACGTCCTTTGATCTTATGAGGGAGCAATGTCAATAAGCCTCCCTCTTTATGAAACGATAACTTATAACAACAAACAATATGAAACAGTATTTTATAATGAAACATGATCCGGAGAATTTTAATAGGGTAATGAGAATATCAACCCCTAATACGGATTATAGAGTGATTGAAAAAAGAGCAAATTACATTCTAGACCCTTGGGCAGAAATAGGAAATTCAGAGGATGATGAAGACCTTATGAATGCCGAGGTTGGAAAATGGATTGAGAGAAAGAGGAATTAAGTTTCCTCTTCTTTTTTTTGCTACTGTAACTTTTTTTGTTAATTTTTATTTATATAGTAGATTCCCAAATAGTTTCAAGAAAGTTATTCAAAATGCATACTTTTTCCCGCCTGGGTTTTTCACTTGTCAAACGAGCCTTAATCCTCGTCATCTCTCCTATGGTCGGATGACTTCGGCGGCATCTACACTATTGAATATACTATATAGGACCTTATGCATACTTTTTTGTGGACAAATAACTTTATAGTAGATTCCCAAATAGTTTCAAGAAAGTTATTCAAAACACGTTAAAATTCCCTTGAGTTCTTTATAGTTGAAGACAAGTGATACACCGGCGCCGTAATTTTGATGCAGGCGTAGGGAAATAGGTTTAAGCTTAATGTAGGACAGCAACCTACGATAAAATTAATTAAAGAATGAATAAACAAGTGATTAATGTACCTCAAGGAATTAGGTATATTAGTGAATGGAAAAATTTTGGACTTTTCGATTTTCCTCACATCCTAGACAAGAAGATACCAGGGTGTGGATTTACTGAATGGGCCATCACGAATAATGAAGACTTAGTTCTTTGTTCTCCGAGAAAAATACTCCTGAAGAACAAATACGATCAACACAAGGGAGATGTTTTCTTAGTAGTTAATGAGTATGAAAAAGTCATAGATTCAGGAAGAGATCTAGCCTCTAAGAAACCGTCGATGCCTAAAGATCAGGTTTTTGATGAGGAAGCTAAGAAAGAATATTTCAAGAAGTTAACTCATGACCTTTTAACTTACATCAAGGATAGACATTATTGGAAGAAGCCAGCTAAGATTCTTGTAACTTATGATTCTTTCAAGCTTATTTATGATATCCTACATTTTGATCTATCTTTGCAAAATTATAGAGTTGTTGTGGATGAATTTCAGAGTATTTTTACTGACTCTAGATTTAAACCAGATACAGAACTTACTTTTATGTCATACCTAAAGAAATTGAAAAGGGTATGTTTTGTTTCTGCAACACCTATGATGGAAGATTATCTAGATAAGCTTGACGATTTTAAATGGTTACAATATTATGAATTAGATTGGGAAGCCTTACAACCAGGACGAGTAATGAAACCTAAACTTAAAATTTTGCAGTCTAAATCTGTCTTTCCATCAGCTAAGAAAGTAATTGACCCTTATAAATCGGGAAATTTTGAAAAGAGTTGGAGAAAGGTGGGAGATAAGATTGTAGAAGTAGAGAGCAAGGAAGCTGTGATTTATGTTAACTCAGTTAATAATATTCTCAGTATTATTAAACAAGCAGATCTTAAACCAGAGGAAGTAAATATTCTTTGTGCTAATACGGAGGAAAACAGAAAAAAGATTAGGCGAAAATTAGGAAAAGGATATGGTATAGGTAGCGTACCTTTAAGAGATGAGCCTAGGAAAATGTTTACCTTTTGTACGAGAACTGTATACTTAGGAGCAGACTTTTATTCCGATAACGCTAGGAGTTTTATTATATCAGACGCTAACATAGAAACTTTGGCAGTTGATATATCCTTAGACCTACCTCAGATCCTAGGTAGACAACGTTTAGAGGAGAATCCATGGAAGAATGAAGCAACTTTCTACTATAAACCATTAGCGGGAAGTAAGAAGTTAACTAAGGAAGATTTCGATAAGAGAATTGCTTGGAAGTTAAAGCTTACGAATGATGTTTTGATTTCTTACCAAAATACACCTGTAGAAAATAGAGACGGTCTTGTGGGAAAATGTAATAGCTCAGTGAAATTAGAGAATTATAAAGACGACTATGTAGCAGTGGATAGAATTTATAATCCGAACACCATGGAATATAATTTAGTTCCTGTACAAAATAACTTAGTTCTTATAGCAGAAGAGCGAGCCTATGATATTCAACAGATAGATTACGCTGATAGATTTACTGTATTTAACTCTATCAATTCTATTATATCTGGAGAAAAGCTAAACGAAGAAATTGAAAACTTTATGTTAACTTATGAATCTCTGCCCAGGTTATATGACAAATTAAAGTATCTCTGTGAATATAAACCTCAAAGCTCTGAGTTTAGTAGGAGTATTGTGAATCACATCACTGAGAAGCATTTTAGAGAGTATTACGAGATCTTGGGTCTTGAGCGTTGTAAGAGCTTAGGGTATAATATTACGAAGTTGAATAAAGAACTCGGTGTTGTTTCATTTGACCGAAGTATATTAGATGGATTGATTTATGGAGGATTTCAGGTAGGAAATCGATATTCTTTAATCCAAGTTAAATCTAAATTAAAATCTATATATGAAAATTCCGGTTATGAGAGAGTACCTAAAGCAACAGATCTTGAAGAATGGTTTGAAACTAAGAAGGTACAGATTAATACTCGACTCAGTGACGGTTCATATAAAAGAGAGAACGGTTTTGAGATAATTAAGAAGAAGTAATAATTTTCAGAGTAGGTCTATAAATGTAAATTCATAATTGTATCAATTACAAATTACACATTTACAAACTTACTCTGATAAAATGAAGAAATATGTGGTGGTTTTTATTTTATGTTATTATAGGTTATTCTTTAGCTATAGTGACGTTAGATGATTATGAGGGACCGGCGTGGAAAGAGTCTGGGTTAACGCTTTATATTATGTTTTTATGGCCGGTGATTATACTAGGAAATAAGTGGATTAGAGGTTAGAGTCCACTTTTCTTTTTGCGTTAAAATTCCTCTAACCTCCTTATACCTGAAGGAGACAGAATTAGGTTTTCTGTCTCGGAATAAAATATATAAATGATGAAAGATATTAATAGTAATCAAATTTTAAATGATGATGAGATTCGTTTCTTAAGTCCCAGGGATGCGTGTAGGCTTCGTCCAGGCATGTATATAGGATCCACGGGAGAAAAACATGGTGGATCAACTATATATAGAGAGATACTGGATAACTCTATGGATGTGATTTCTGAGGGTTATGGAACGACAATTTTAACAAGTGCAAATTTTAATGGTTTTTGTTTTGTTGCTGATGATGGAAAGGGTTTACCGATTACAATGTCTGTAGATAAACCAAACATAACCTCTGCTGAACTTAGTATTTCTGAATTTCACAGTGGTAGTAAGTTTGGTGGTACGGAAAATCTAGCTAGAATAGGATTAAATGGTGTTGGTTCATCAGCGGCTAATTTTTGTTCTTCTGTTTATATTATTCTTAGTAAAATAACGTCAGAGAATTATGATAAATCAATTCCTGCTGTAAAAAAGTGTTGGAATGATGCTGGACCTAGAAGTAAAGGGAATTTATTTTATATCCTAGTAATGAACGAAGGATTAAAAGTTTATGAAGGAGCCGGAAAATTAAAGGACTTAGAAAAAATGATCTTTAAAGGAATCAAGGGATACATTTCTCTCCCTGAGAATCAAAGTACTATAGTTCTTTTTAAACCAGATCCTAAAATATTTGATGATCCCACGGCAGAAGTTCCAGTTACAAATCTTCAATACTTCCTACTTATTCAGGAAAAATTTTATAAGAGAAAAGTTAATGTAATTGTAGATGGAGTTTCTCTCAGGAATACTTTTAATCCGTATAAATTTGAGATTTTGAAAACTATAATTCCTGCTGATACATCATTCAATAAACAAGTGGCTGTATACGTTACTTTTGAAACAGATGATAAATTAGCAAATTCAGAATCTTTTGGAAGTGTCAATGGATTGAATTGTAATGAGGGAATGCATATTAATCTTTTTAAGAATTTATATAAAACTTCTCTTAAAGATTATTTTAAAATAAAGCATGATTATCTCCTCAATGGTCTTAGATTCTGTATTATTATCCTGGCAAATGAGTGTCAGTTTAATTCACAGACTAAAGAAACTTTAAAGCAAATTACGAAGGTAAAGCCTGTTGATTTCTTACCAATAGTTAAAGAAATAGAAAAAGTTTTTAAGAAGAATCAAGATTATTGGGATCTCCATGTTCATAAGTTAGAACAATTAGCTGAGTCTATGAAAAGTATTGGAGCTATAGAGAAGGCTCAGAAGATTATAGATGCAGCTAGCGGTAATGGAATTTATAGAGCAAAGGGGGATATGAAGAAAGGATTTGCTGATGCTACTGCGCCTATTAGTGATAGGTGGAATTGTGAACTATTTATTACGGAAGGTGATAGTCCAGCTGGTTCTTTAAAGGCAGCGAGGAAAGCAATAGATGTGAAGTACAGAGCTGTTTTACCGCTCAGAGGAAAAGTACTTGATGTATCTGATTGCAATGCTGATAAAATGATGGAAAATGAAGAGTTTTTTACAATTTTTAGTGCTATGGGTTTAGGATTAGATGCTAGATCTGTAATAAATGAGAATATAAAAACTCCCCAAGAAGCTTTTGAAGTCATAAAAAAGAAAGCTAGGTATGGAAAATTAGTAGTGGCAACTGATTCTGATGAAGATGGTCTTAGTATACAAAAAGGAATTCTTTATTGTATTCTTAAGTTTGCCAGATTTATGATCGATTTTGGATTGGTTTATGTATGTGAATCTCCAATATTTGACCAAGGTGGCAAGTATTATTATCCTAGTGAGCCAAGAATACCGGGAACTCAATTTTGTGTTGGTATGGATCCCTCGAAGCCGTATAGGAGATTTAAGGGGTTGGGTTCTCTTAATAGGAGTGATGTGTACAAAAGTTTCTTTGATCTTAATACAAGAAGAATGATTCGAGTAACTCCAGAATATGCTCAAAGGGCTATGGAATTAGTGGAAAATGTTGAGAAGAGAAAAGAATTATTGTATAGTAAAGGTATTTTAACCAATCCTTATAATTTTAATGATCTTTAATTATGGCAAAGAAAAAAGAAATACAACAAGTACCACAAAACTTACAAAGATCAGTTGGTGATATTACAGAGGAGGCTTATGTTCTTTATGGCGGATACGTAAACTGCAATAGAGCTCTACCTCGTCTCGATGGATTAAAAGTTTCAGTAGCTAGACTTTTGTATGCTGCTCTTCTTAGTCCTCGTGGAAAAATGTTACCTGCTCATGAATTGGTACCAAGTATTCAGAGGTGGCATCCCCATGGTACTGTAGGTGTAGAATTATCCTGTTCTCATCTAGTACGAAGTGGAATATTTACAGGAGACGGATTTTTTGGTTTTACAAGTATTGACGGTGTAGTTAGTCCTCCTGCAGCTACTAGGTATTTGCATGTTAGAGTTTCTGACGTGTATTGTGATGTTTTAAAAGACCTAGTTAAACCGGAATATATAGGATATCATGAAAGTCCGCAAGGAGAATTGGAACCGGATTATTTACCATGTCCTCTTCCGTTTGCATTGTTCATGCCTATTCAAACTATGGGTCTTGGTGTGGCAGCAAAAACGAACTTACCTTCCTTCAACCCAGTTTCTATACTTAATGCGTATAAAAAAAATAATCCACAGCTCTTAGAATCTAGTGTAGATTTAATTCTAGATAAGAAGCATTCAGAATTAGATAAACTCTGGAGAACTGGTAAGGGAAAAGTGGTATATTCGTATAAAATCTCTAGACAAAAAAGTGCTGATGGAAAGTCTGAAGGTATTTTGTTTGAGAGTAAATCAGAGTGTGCCACGGAGATATTTACACCAAAAATATCTAAATTTGACAAACTGATTTCAGAAGGCAAAGTTTATACAGAAGACCTAACAGATGAAAATGGTCCTAAGCTTTTTGTAGGTCGTGTGCCTGGAGCTAGAGGAATTACAGTAGAAGATATAGAGAAGATAGCTAGGAAAATATGCTATTCTTCCGTTGAATATAATCTTTGGGTAACTGATGGAAGGACTGCATTTAGAATTCCTATGTATGCTTGGGTAGATTATACTTATCATAACTATATAAAGCTCTTAGGGGAAGTAAATGTAAAGAAGATAGAAAAGGTTCAATTTGATATAAAGGTGAATGAAGCTCTCCCGGTTGTTGCAGATTATATATTAAACAAAAATCCAAAAGCAACGGATGAGCAGATTTCTAAAACACTTGGAATTCCGCTTGAGATAGTATCAGCCGTAGTGAGTAAGCCAATATCATATCTGCGGAAAAATCAAGATACCGCAGAAAGAATAAAGGCTTTAAAAGATCGGCTGAAGGAATTAAAGCGGTTTAATCCAGTGCAATATACTGAGGAGATTATACAGAAATTATAAGCGAAAAAGGGTTTCCAGTAGCACCATCAAACCAGTAACCCATTAGATTCCTTTTAAAGGGAGACAGACCACGACAGAAAATAAAGTGTCAAGGAGCGCTGTTAGGATGGTTAATAATTTAGAATTATGAAGAAGAATAAATATAAATTAACAAATGGGAATAGGAAAGAAGCTATTCCCGTTGATTGGACTAAGATACCAGAGCACATAATAGAGGAAATACCTGGAAAGTATTTATTTAATGTAGCCTCTGTAGTTGGTACTGGGGATGTGATTGAGAAAACTGTCGTATTCCTAGAACCCATCACTAGAATTCCATCTTCTTCTAAAAAATACGAATTAGATGAAATAATAATAATTCTGGAAGATGATTTATTATAGTAACAGCTTAGATGCAGTTATTGAGAGTATTTATCTTGGGGAAGGACTTGAGGATAGTTTAGGGAGATGTAATATAATAGTTAATCCAGTAAACTTAAATTATATGAGTGGAAAGATAGCTATTATAAATGATTATAATTATTCTTGGAATAGTGTATCTCAATTAGTAGAAACAGGATCCAAAGTAATTTCTCGGGTTCATACTAATATTCCTGGTGTCAATTATCAGCCATATATTCTTAGAGTTAATCAAAGAATAAGGTGGAATGGAGAAATTTTAGACCTAAGAGGGAAAAAGTATAAGACACAGGAAATTCTCAGCTTGTTGTGTGGAGAAGACCAAAAATTTAAGTATGATGTAGAGAAACAAGAATTATATTTTCCAAAAATACTTACAGAAACAGGAACTAAGGATTCTCTTGGTGATTTATCTTGTTTAGGTTGGGCATTACAACAAGTAGGCATTAATATAAAAATAGACACAAAATTCACTGATTTAGACGTAGTAAAGACTATGAAGTGGTGTATTTTGCGTTCTTGAAACCCTGAAAATCTTATACATGTAATAGTATGAGGCAGTAGACTATGTTGGTCTCTGTCTCGGTAATGATTAAAATATTTAATAATAGTTAATTTATTTAAAGAAGATTTTATTTATGAATTTTAAGAATGTAAACGATTTCGTAGCAAAGCTTGAACAGAATCAACCAAGTGCAAACAAAAATTTTAAGAATCAAAGAAAATTAGATAAAATTTATTTGAATGTTCCCGACAACTTTGGGCGTTATCAGGTACTCCCTATGGATAGTGTGATTACTGATTTCCCATATGTAGAGCTTCCTGGTACTCGTGAAATTAATATTCCTAGAAAGAATATTAAGAGTGACGGAACAGAGTCGGTTTATGATGCTTGGATTAAACTTCTTCCAAAGAGTGCGTATACTATGAAGGATGAGACTGGCCGTGAGGTTTCGAGTCTTACTGCTGCTGATGAACAACTTTTAAATCAGGCATATAGTTTACACCAGCAACTTTGGGATGAACTTGATGCAAGAAATAATGCTATGGATAAGACAATTGGAAAGCTTATTCGTCGCAAGAATTATTGTATTTTCCATGCATTTTGTATAAATCGTTGGAAGCTTAATGACAATAGAAGTCCGGAGCGTCAGAATTTTAGTGCCTTATTTGTTGTAACTTCTAAGCATTTTTCTGAAACACTGAAGGAAGATATGAACAATTTTGGCATTGTTAATACAGTTGGTGATGATTGGTTGGCTTCTGTTTATAACAGAGAATTAACAAATCGAGATGGTTTCTTAATGTTCACTGTACAGAAGAATCAAGTGCAGCCGGGATTTCAGTTCTCAGTGGCTCATGCTGTTGGTAAGGCTGATTATCTTAAGAATATTAGTATTAATCAGGAAGATGCAGATTTAATGAGTAATCCTGTTGAAACGTTCTTGGGATGGCAGGCTCAAAAGAATGATGGTGTAGCTGTTGAGAAGAGACGTTTATTTAATCCTGTTCTTATTCAGCAAGCTATTGATTTCATGACAAAGCAATTAGCTCAAATTCGTTTGGCTAAGCAGAATGGAACTGACATCGCGGAAGCTATCAAAGCAACTAATGAAGAAGCTTTAAGATCACAGCAGCCAACTACGGTAATGGGTCAAACCACTAATGATCCCGTATTGGCTCAACACGCAGAACAGTATGCAGCTAGTCAAAATGTTGCAGCTAATCCACAGGCTGTCGTAGAAAAGAATACAGATCCTTTCTCCAGTCCTGCTGCAGCACACTTTAATCCAATGGGTGGTGTAGAGACTTCAAGTAATGGTTTTACAGCACCTAGCTTTGGTGGATTTGGTGGTAGCTCAGAAGATCTGCCGTTCTAAACATAAATTTTAAGGTAGAGGATTAAATATCTTCTACCTATTTTATTTGAATAATTTTATAATGAATAAATATAAATATGCATTAGCAGATTTTTCATATTTTGTAACGAGAAATTTGCATATAGTTTCTAAAAAAGGAATTGGAAATTATACTGCCGGAGATTGTATTAAAGTTTGTATACAGTCTATTAATAAACTTCAAAGGGATTTTGGAGTAGATGCGTCAAAGTTTATATTCCTTGCAGATAAGTGGGATAGTAATTTTGGTGGATATTATAGAACATATCTTCTTAAGGGTTTATATAAAGACGATAGAATTTATGTCACAGAAGAAATGGTCGAGCAGATGAAAAATGATCCTAATGTGACAGAGAAAAAATTAAAGAAAGCTCAAGAAGAGTGTTACTTTAATAAAATAAAGCAAGAGGCTAAAGCAATCATGGTCAGAGAGCTTAAGAATTTTGGTATACCTGTTCTTATGGTGCCAGCTTGGGAGTTTGATGATCTTGCATACTTAGCTGCTGGAATGTTATATAATTCAGATACACAAAAAAGCGTCATTGTAACAAAAGATAGTGATTTGATGTATTCTGTTAGTCCGAGAGTTGATTTATTTAGAACTCAATCAAAAACATCTCCGGCCGAATTTATAACTTATGATGAAATGTGTGAAACTATTCCTGATGAATTGAAGGGAAAGATTTCATTATATGGTTACAAAGCTTATATGGATTCCCTTGGCGAAGGACACAACAATATGAGAAGAACAAAGAAAATAGGAGCAAATCCTACTCAAACTATACTTGGTCTTCTAGGAGGAGACTATTCTAATGTGGAAGATATTGATACATTTCAAAGACAGTTGAATAGTTTTGATATTAGTAAATTTCCAAGATTAGAAGAAGCACAAAATTTAATAGCTAATCTATTTGGAACTGTAGGGAAACTTGGAACTTTAGAGGAGTTTCATGGTTTCTGTGATAGAAATGGTATCAGTGGAATTAGTGATAGGTATTATAGTAGTTTTATTAGTAAATTTGATTCTAAGTTGTTCTGTGAAGTATGATTAATATAAAAACTAGTAGAGGAGAAGAATATTTCTTTGATGAAGATAATTTTAGTATAATAAAGGATGGAAAAATTTTGTCTAGTTCAGAGGCCGAACCAGTATTTAGTGGAAACGGATCTGATTCAAAACCTGAATTTACTGGAATATATCTTAAATCCAGAAATGCTATATTGACATTATCTGGAAATTTGAATCCTATTACTTTTGATATAAATACAATAGATTAAATTATGGGAAGTATTTTAGGCGGATTATTCAATAGACAATATACAATTGGAGAATTAATGAATGTAGATGCATCAAGGCAGGAAAAATCGAAGTTGTGTAAAGTCTCGTTTGAAAAGGCATATCATGAGTTAAAGAAGGAAAATTTATTTGATAAGTTTAAAAGTTTTTTCAAAGGAAAATCTTCTATAAACGTCTACTATCTAATTTTAAAATTCTCAGTTATTTCAGAAACAGGGAATAAATATAAAGTTTTTATAAAGCTTAATCCGGATTTTTCTACCAATAATTGGGAAAGCAATAAAGTTAAGATTTATTGTAGTTGTGCAGATTTTAAATATAGATCGGCTTATACACTAGACGGTAGAGGTTCATTATTTAAAACAACTAAAATTTCTGCCGCATTAGGATCTGCAGTAAATGAAGCTCCTAAAAAATTGGGAACTACACTACTCTGTAAACATTCTTATGCTGCATTAGTTTGGTTAATGAATAATTATAGAAGTGTAATGAAAAGTATTTAATAATGAGTAAAATTTTAGCAATAGCAGATATACATATACACGATTATCCTCAAAGAAATCCTAGCGATAAATATAGATTATATCAAGATAGAAGAGTTGCGCAAAATATAATAGCCGCCGGTAAAAGAGAAGGAGCAGAAATTCTTGTCATTGCTGGTGATATTGTAGAAAATTTTTTAAATAGACCTTATGTACAAGCAGAAGTTAAGGGTTTTCTTGATACTTTAATGCGAGAATTTAAGGTTGGTTATATAATATGGGGAAATCATGACCTAGATAATAAAGGAAATGATCAAGATTTTATTGATTGTTGTCTTTCTGTTATGCTTCCTCCAAACCTATATTATGCCGATAAGAGGGAGGTTACTATAGATAATTCTAGAATAGCATTTAGTAATTGGAGACCTACATTTGATCTCTCTTGGATAAATGGAACGGTAGATGTTCTTTTTACACACGCGACTATTTGTTATTCTCCGGGAACAGAACAATTTAAAAGTCAAGACCTAGATCAAACAAAATTTAATCTAGCTATATGTGGAGATATACACAGGGCAGCTAGTATTGGAAAGTTTGTAAGTATTGGTATTCCTCAAAGATGTAAGATGTCCGATAGTGATAAGCAAACGGGTGTTATATATGATTGTGTTACGAAACAATATAAGTGGGTAGATTTAAATCCCTCTAATAATTTGATGAAATTCCAATATTCAACTGACCAAGATAAAGAAGGCTGGGATAGCAATTCTGGAATTTGGACAGTGTATAAACCAAACAATCATACTATTTCATCTGATGGAACTGTTGATATTGTTGTTCCTGCTTGGCAAGAAGTGGATAACCTCATTAAATATATTATTGATGCTAATAATCTTCAGAGAATTCACGGAGAAGTTTTAAAAAGTATTAGTGACATTGATTCAAAAGAAGTTGACTTTAATTTTATAATAACTAGATTTTATTGTAAAAATTGGAGAAGTATAGAAGAAGCTGAGATTTATTTCAATAATAGAGATAAAATTTTAATAACTGGCGATAATGGAAGTGGAAAATCAAGTCTCTTATCAGCTCTCAAGTATGCATTTATAGAAAATCCGCATTATAAAGATTTTGTTCAATTTGGATCTAAAGAATGTGTCACTGAAGTAGAATTTGTTTATCAGGGAAATAATTACAAGATTCAAAGGGGATCTAAGAAGTATGGATTCTGGATTAATGGAGTTCAGCAAAAATTTAATAGTAAGTTGGATTTTCAGAAATTAATGCATCAAAAATTCCCCTTTATAGACTATATGGATGTTTATTTCTTTGATTCAGATCATCATAAATTAATTGGTGGTATTGCTCCTGAAAGAAAGTCTGAGATAGTAAGTAAGTTCTTTAAAATGGATAAGATTGATGCTTTTAATGAACAAGCTTGTGTTTTGTTAGATAGTCTTCAAAAAAATACTTATTCATGGAAAAGCAAAATTGATGGATTAAGCGGAGAATTAAAGTTTATTAATGAAAAATTATCTCTTCTTGTTGTTCCTTCTATAAGCGAACAGGAGCTTAGAAGCAAAAGAGAGGCAGGTAAACAACTTCAAGAAAAATGGATAACTTATAATAATTTCTTGGTTTATACTGCTAATCTTCAAGCACAAAAGAAAAGTTTAGAAGATAACATAATAAATCTTAAATTAGAAGCTAAATCTTTTAGACCTATCCAAACTATTGATAATGAGATTCAATGGTATAAAGGTCTTATATCTCAGGTTATGGCAAAATCTAGACAGCTGAATGATATAAAAAGTCAAGGAAATAGGGCCTTTAAAGAACTTCAAAGTCTCAAAGGAACTAAAATATGTCCAAGCTGTGGTCAAGAGATAAAAAATACTGCAGAAATAGAACAACATAAGGTAGAATTAGGAAATCTTATAGATCAATTAAAAAAGCAGCAAAGTCAAGTTTATGCTGATTTTGCAACACTTGGATTTAATAGAGCTCAGGTGGATACAGAATTAGACAAAATAATTGAAGGGTATAATAGAGAGGTTGCAGTTAGAATGACAGAAAAACAATCTCAGCAGAACAATCTATTTAATCTTCAAAAAGAGGAAAATTCTTTAGCAAATGTTATTGGAAAAATAAATTCTGTTGGAAATGTTCCGGAAAAAGTAGAGTTACCTGAAGGATTTTTAGATGAACTTAGAAATATTGAAACCAGTTTAAGTATTTGGAGAGAGTATAATTCTTTGATTCAATCTAAAATTACTAGAGAAGCTGAAATAAAAAAGTGTGAAGCTGAGATTATGAAAATACAGTCAGACTCTCAAGAACTTCAAGCATATATTAAGCTCACTAGTACAACTGGAAAGATCTATGAAGAAATTATGAATCAACTTGCAAAACAATTTAGCGATAATCACGTTAGATATAAAGTTGAAACATATAATTTTAGAAAGAAGGATCATTTAGATTTATATTCATATTATATAAATAATGGCAATGAAGTGGGATATGATTCATGTTCGTCTGGTCAACAAACTATTTTGGATGTAAATTTCTTATCTAAGATAGTGACTAGGATGGGTTTATTAGTTATGGATGAATTCCTAAAACACCTGGACCCCAAAAATCATGATATTTGTGTAGATATGATTAGTAATATGAATATAGGTTGTACTTTGTTGTCTAGTCATATGGAATCTATACCTGCCTTTAATAATAGATCTATGAAGATGGAATTAAATCAAAGTGGAATAACTAAATTAGAAATAAAATAATGGAAGAAAATAGTAATATAGTAACTAGTAGTATCAGTATAGATGATGTTGTAAGTCAGCTCGGAACATTAACTACTACCACGGCTGATTTAAAATTAGATGATAGTTATATTCGAAACGGTTATCTGGCAACATATACTTCTAACTTAACTTTAAACCAGGAGGGGATGAAAAAGTTTGGATTAGAAGAAGATAAAGAAATATCTCTGAAGGACATAAAAGGTTGGAGTTTCTTTGGAGAATCTGATGAAATTACGGGTTTATGGAATATTAATAAGTCATTTTGTTTCAAGACCAATATAGATAAAGGTTGGCTTTGTGAATTCAAAATACTTATTTCAGTTCAGGGAAATAAGATGTTGTATTTTGTTAGTCCAGAGTGTTTAGATTATTATTTTATAGAAGAAAATGAATTATTAGAAGCAATTAAGGAATCTATAAAAATTGAAACATCTACTGCAAATTGGATAAATGATACTATAGCTGAACCTTATTATACAAGTTCACCTAATACGTGGTCTTCTTCGATTACATGTGATAGCAGTTCTTCTATAACTTTGGGAACCGCTTCAAATGCAATAGTTTATAATCCCAATAAATGTTATGTTACAGCCACTAGTATATGTTAATTTTGAATTTGCAGAGATAAAAAATCTTGGTGATTTTTTAAAAACTAATGGTGCTAAAGAATCTGCAAAAGTTAAAAGTTTATATGAAAATCTAAAAAATATTCTTAATCTTCCTGAAAGTAGAGTAAGAATTAATATTGCCCAGGGAGAAAGAATTTATCGATTAGATATTTTAGGTTCTACGGTTCGAAAAGAAATAGTTGGTCAGCTTTTCTATATACCAGAACAAAAAAGGCTAGATATTTTTGATTCAATTATGTCTCCAACTATTCCTTTTATACAATTCATAGGAAAAAAGATAATGTATATGAATTATTCTCCATTCCTAGGATTATTTGGAGTAGAACAATTATTTAAAAAACTTACAAATATTATATAAAGAGAAGAAAAATTAAAATTCTTCTCTTTTTCTTTTCAAACCTATCAAAACGCGTTAAAATTACACTAAAACCCTGATATTTGAAGGACTTTACTTATTTTAAGTCCTTTTGAATTAAAATAATATGTTAAAATTAAAATTATTCTTAAGAAGATGGATGACGAATTCATGTTAGATGAAGAAGATGATCTCGAAGGTCAGAATCTTATTTCCACAGATGATGAGGATGAAGATGACGAAGATGATGAGGATTCGGAAGACATAGCGATTGAAGAAAGACAAAAACCAAAAACAGAAGCTGACTATGGAGGCAAACTTACTGAGAATGAAATTAAGTTATCCTCTGCTTATAATGATATAGTATACGCAGCTAGTAAAGAAGTTGGAAAAATTAGTGTCGGTGGTGGTCGTGCTTTCGATGCTCTCTTAGTTGATGCTGTTAGAACAATAGTAAGTTCTAATCCAAAACATACAGCAGCAATGACAGTAGAAAGTATTACGAAAGATATGTTCCAAGCTCAAGGACACTCTAGAATCGTAAGTTCACTTTATACTCCAGATCAACCGCTTAGAGGAAGTGACTTGGATGATGAACTTGGCGGAACAGATGATAGCGGATTCAATCAACAATTTGCAGAAGAAGCTAGAAATCAAATTGCAAGATTTATTAAGTACTTGGCAGAACGTGATCTTAGTAAGGATTCTATCATTTCACGCCGTAGAAAACAAAGACAAATTCCAGCTTTTATAATATTTTTGTTCTCTTCAGGAATGTACGATCTCATCATTGATTGTCCTACTATGCCAGAAGAATATGCTAAACAAGTTAAAAAAGCATTAGAAAGATTAGAGAAAGCAAAACAAGCAGTAGTTGAAGCATTGGCAGAGCGCTATGAACAACATAATAGACCCAAAGTTGCCGAAAGAGTAAGAAAAATAGGAACTTCATGGTTTAATAGAGAGCCTGCTGAAATAAGAACTACGTCTGAATATGCTGACCTTAATTTAACTCAACAGGATGTAATTGACTATAGAGAATTTAGAAGCAAATTTACAAACGTTTCCAAATCTCTTACTCAGGATGTTATATCTGATATGATTGAAGTAGTGCTTGATAAAGAGGCAGGTATCTATGAAAGATTAAAAGATAAGACCAGATCCGATGCTATAGCTGACGTTAAACAAGTTTATAAAGATTGGTCAAAGAATAATCAAATAGATACTGAATTGGCAGATAGAATTATTTGGAAACAATAAATTTATATTATGGCAGTTAGTCTTGAATTATTAACGGATGATGATATTATCGATTACACTAGAAATGATGGAAAAGATAATATTTTAATCAATCACCGAGATCTTGATTTAAAACGCAGTACACCGTATCCAGTACCAGGAGGAGTTTATGATACTGAAATATTTGGTTCTCCTTTTGAGGATAGATGTATTTGTGGCAAGATCCGACGTGCATCTTTAGAACCTTGCCCTAATTGTGGAGCAAGAGTTTTTACAAAGGAAGAGGGATTAAAGAGATTTGCAAGAATTGAATTGCCCTTTTATTGGTTAAATGATCTTCGCTTTGAGATTTTTAGAGACCTGTTCTATCAGATCTTTGAAGGGGTTGAGATTAAACTTGACTTTCAGGGCGATGATTTCAGAACGGATGGATATTCTGGAAAAGGAGCTAAAAAACTTGGTATAAAAGTATTTGATACTTGTCAATTTACTTATAGTAAATCTAAAAATCAATTAGTTATCTCTGAATTTATTACAGATCAAGATAAATGTAGTTATGAGGGTTTACTTAAAATCGTAGAGAAGTATTTTCCAGAGCATCTTACAGAGTTTAGAAAAATGATTAACCGGTATTATATCGTCTTACCGGCTATGATGCGACCCTTCTCACTTGCTATGAAACAGGGTAGTAAAAAAATGAATTCACACAAAGTTTCAGTCTGGTATTCTATTATCATAAGACTTTGTTGTGTAGACGATACTAAGGCAAATACAGAAAATTTTGCCGATACAATGGAGAGATTTAAGACACCAGGAGAAAGAGTGAGATATATTGCTTTGTTGCGCGCTCTACTTAACGCGGGTAAAAAACAAGCAACGGATCTTCTCAATACTTCAAAGAAAAACGAAGCTCGTGATCTTTATTCTGTCCGTGTTAAAAATTCTGCGCGCGCTCCCATTATACCAGATACTGAACTTCCTGTAGATCAACTAGGTGTTCCAACTTATCTGGCTTATGAAATGTGTAGAGAAGGCTTTTCAAAATATCTGCAAAAAAAGCTTAATTTTACTGAAGCTGAGGCCCTACGATCTACAAAACAGGAAGCAAATAACGAAGAGATGCAAAAACTCTTCAAAGAATACGCAGAACAACAAATCGTGCTTATATAAAACTAGGTACGTAATTTTGAGAATTGCTGGAAAATTTAAGACTGAAAAATATAAACTCATAAATTATAAAACATGTTTTAATATTCTTGAGTTTAAAGTTATCAGTCATAATCTATCAGCAGCTGTTTAGAAAATTATATAAGAAGAATGTTATGAGAATATTTAAAATCTTCTCTGAGCCGTTTAATAGATCTGAACATATGAAATTACTCCACTCCCAAGGACGATATCAAGGGACAAGTAAAATTGGAATATGGAATCAGAGTGAAGAGAAAAGAGTAAGAATGGCAGAGATAAGAAGCCGTAATACTCTCGACAAATCTTCACATGGATACGGATCAGAATATCATATGAGGCAAGCTAATAGAATCTTACTTCATAATAAATTTCAAGGAGAACAAGGTTACCTTTATTTCTTAGAATTTCCAGGAAGTATTAAAGTTGGATTTAGTAAGAACTGGGAACGAAGAACAACACAACAAATTATAGGAGGAAAAGTTATAGCAATTATCTCTGGTCCTACTAACGACCTCGCAGACCTTGAGTTTGACACGATGATCAAATTCCAAAAATATACAAAACTCAATGAACAAGGAACACATTATACTGAGTTCTTGGAGAAAAAAGAAAAATATAAGATATATAAATTTTTGAAGGATAGCGTAAAAGCTAATCCAAAACTTAAATTTGAAATTGAAAACTAAACAGTTCAACGACTATGTACAAAGAGATGCTAAATCAAGATATAGTCTGTGCAGATTTTAATATCTGTTAACAAAACAGGGTTAACCGTCAACCGACATTGCATGAGTATTCTATCTATGCAATGAAGTTAAGGTTGAAAGATGATCAAAATGCTATCTCATATCCTTTAATAAACTAGAGGCTTAAGTTTGATTACTTAAGAAAATATTTTAAATTGCTGGAAGAAAAATATTTTAATCAGCAGTTATATTAATTTTAAATTAAAGAATGATAATAAAATAATATAAAATTTATGATTGAAGAAAGAAAACTAATAAAGGAGAATAATAAAATCTGGTATGAGAAAACATATAATTCTCTGGTTGAAACTAGAAAATCCAGAGGATTAGATAAAACAAAATTAGATTATTATACAGAAAAGCATCATATAATTCCTAAATGTATGGGAGGAAAAGATGAAGATGATAATTATGTTTTACTTACTGCTAGGGAACATATTATTGCTCATATGCTATTATCTAGTATATATCCTGATAATTATAAACTTTTAAAAGCTGCGGTAATGTTAACTACAAAAGTATGTAGTAATGGAGAAAAAATAACAATTTCCTCCAGATTAGCTTCGTATTTTAAAATAGAATATTCTAGATCTCAAAAAGGGAAAAAACATACTGAAGAGCATAAACGCAGGCAGAGTGAGGGTCTTATTAAATTTAATAAAAACAATCCAGGATTTTGGAAGAAAGAGGAAAATCATGGCGAAATGCCATTAAAAGTTAGAGAAAGATTTTCTGAAAAATGGAAAGGAGAGAAGAATCCGAATTTTGGAGGAATTTCTAATTCTCATCGAGAAAATCTTAGAAAGAGCCATATTGGTCATGAATTCTATGGAAATACTCCAAAGAAGGTGTTAGGACCAGATGGAACGATATATAATTCTATTAAAGATGCATCTATTGCTGCTAATGAGAATTATTCAACTTTTAAAAAACATCTTAGGAAATTACCATATTCTAACAAACACAGGGAGTATAGGGGTTATAAAATAATAGAATAATTATCTTTCTTTAATCAAAAATTATAATTCAAAGACTGTAAAAATACTTAGATGATACAGTCTACTACTAATTTAAAAATTAGTCAGTTTAGGTAGAGTTATGCGGACCGCTTAATGCCGACTTTGATGGAGATTTAAAATAAGTTTCCTAATTTTGAGAATTGCTAGAATTTTATATTAAAAATTAGCAGACACTAGATGTTTCAACGACTATGTGCAAAAAGATTTTAGTTTTAAGATCAAGATATAGTCTAATTCGTAAAAACAGTGCGAAATAAATGACAGTTTCAATTCAGTTGGTCCCAGAACAAGTAAAAGAAGAAGTATATGATAAGATGAGTCCCAGATATAGCAAGATTTATAAAAAGAGTCTTGAACCTATATTCGTATTCAATCACGAAACACTTAATGGAGGTAATGAGGCGACTACTTATGTATACGATGACCTGGAAGAATTGAAGGAGCCGAAACATTATTATACTGACTACGGACAGCTAATAAAAGATGTAGAAGTAGAAGGTAAAATAAAGGTAGGAACTCCGATAGTCTTCACAGGTAAGTTAGGTAGCATTGATTATAAAAATAAAATAACCAGTTATGGAAGACTTAGAACATCCAAGATTATTGATGCAGATATAGATAAGATTGGAATATTTAAGACACCGTATGAAGCACTGAAAGCTGGTAGTGCAGGAAAATTAGTACGTTATTTATATCAGTATGACGATTTTGTAGAGAAGATGAATGAGCTACAAAAATTTTGGCTTAAAGTTGTAACGAGAGCTGGTGTTGTATCATTTTCTTTCGATCAACTTTATACTGATACGAATACAGAATTATATAAAGAGGTAAGAAAAATTGCTGATTCTAATGATTTGACGGATAAGCAAAAATTAATCTTACTGACAGAAAAATATGCAGAATATGAAAAAGATCTAGAGAAGAATGGTTTCTCGGATGATCTTAAGAGTGAGTTAGATAGAGCTGGACGTGTTAAAATTTCGTCTATCTTAGCTATCAACGCACCTAGCCTTATAGTGAGCGGAACTGATGAAAAAGTCTCGGTTACTCATGGAAGTTTATTGTCGGGATTTTCAGAGGACGAGTATATTCATCATGCAATTGAGAATCGTTCATTGCAGGCTATCAAGCAGAGCGGCGTGTCTAAGGGGGTGCGTCGTAAAAACTATGAAATTGCTGGAAAGGCATAGTTCCTAATCAGCACTTAATCTTAAAATTTAGTTAATATGATAGATCCAAAGACGGCAGCAAAGATATTATTTGCGGCAGCAGAATTAGCTAAAGGCGCTGCAGAACTTATTAGAGCTTATAATGAAAATCAAACTAATAAGAAGCGCAAGAAAAGATAATTCAACGACTATAGAATTAGAATGCAAGTTATAATATAGTCTGATTTTCATAGCAATATGAAAAAATTATCCATACTAAGTAAAGTTCACATTTTACTTAGATGACCCCTTGGTGGATATCTTAACCGACAAATTAATTTCCTTTTGAATAACTTTGTTTATCAAGATGGAGATGATAAAACAAATCCTGGACTTTTAATTCCAAGATATATTGCAACTGGTAGAACGGCGCCCAATGGAAAAATTTATCCAGAGGTGTTAAAAACTAATGAGGACGACTTAGTTCCTGTTAGAAGCATAGTAACTAAAAAGGATGGAGATCTTAGTGTTATGACTGCAGACCATCTCGGAAAAGCCATGAGAGGACTTAATTGGACTCCCGGCACGGCTATAGGACTTAGTTTAGGTTCTTCGCTTTCTGAGGGTCTTACGCAGGCAGCATTAGGTCTTAAGCACGGTGGTCATGAAAGAGTTCTCGATTCTTCAGGTATTTTACGTGCTCCTAAGAAATGTACTATGCGACAAGAAGGAAAATGGATTTATCTTAAGGTCAGGGGTGGAGAATTAAAATACCCTCTTCCTGATAATTGGATAGGTTTTCCTGGTAAATTAGATTATGAAGAAGGAGAAATTATAGGGTCAGCTTATCATACTACTTCTCCTGTATATAAAATGAATGCTCTTATTAACTTCTTCAGAGCAAAACCAACAATAGGAACAAAATATTTTGAGAAAGATAATATTCTTGTTTCTGATTGTTATGCTTATGAAGATGGAGTAATTAGATATACGGAGAATAAGAATGGTGAGATTGAAGTCAGAATTGGAAACAGAGAATATGAATACTGCCCTGATTCAATTTACTATTACCCTGACGGAACACAAATTAAGAAATATCAACGTTTCTGTTCTGGTGTGGTAAATATGACTCACGTTACAGCAGATTTAGGTTCTGATATTAACAGCGTATTTAATATATTCCGTCGTCAATTCTATACCCTTAATAATCCTAAATTTGAATCTACTCTTGTTGTGGAGCCAGATTACATGCAAGAAGAAATCGTGGAGTTAATTTTCACAGGTCTTATAAAACAAAACTTAAATGAAAAATCCTCTAAACTCGAATCTATAGAATATCTTGGAACGCAAAAAAGTATTCTGAGCAGAGAGTCGTTCTTCACTACTCTTTCTTATGGATATAGTTCTAAGGTTATGGCTAGAGCTATGAGAGGTGAACTTAATTTAAATAATGATATCATGACGGAGACTGTTTTAGGACTTCTTCTTCAGGATAAACTCGATAAAAATAATGGGAATAGTTAAATTTGAAATTGATATACCAGATTTTAAAGATGAGTTGACATTAGAAATAAAGATAAAGAAGGACGGAGAGGTGCTAGTGGATAGTACTTCTCCCACCCCTCCTCAAACAACTCCAAAGAAAAAAGTATCGAAAAAAGAAACGCCCTCATCTTCTGTGGGTGGAAATTTAATGGATATGGATTTTTAAATAGAAGAATATGAAAAACGAAGTAAGCAATAATTATTATAGTATATTGCTGTCGTATGAAGTTCCATATAATGTTTTAGATAGTCAAGATCCAAATGTTGTAAGTTCACGAGAAGAATTATTGGGAAGACTTAAGAATGTGCTTTCAGAAAAATATGAGACGTTTTCTATAAAGTTAACAATTTTTCAGCTCAAAGATACGTTAAATTATCTTGTAACTTATCAGGCATTTTTTAGATCAACAGAAGGATTACCGATGGACGAATATGTACAAGCAAGAAATCTTAAAGAAAATGCCGAAAAAGAGTTAGAGGATTTCTTTAATTCAGTCGACTGTGACTATAAACAGCTGAATATTAAAACATTAATTTAATTTTAAATGAGTAATTTTAATCAGTATTTTAAGAACACAGGAGCAGGCATCATGGTAGAGCGTTTCTTCAGTGGTGTTGATATGTATAACCAGAAAAATAAACTGAAAAATTTAACTTGGAAAATTGTAGATGAACCTGATTATCCTGCATCTTATTATGTAGAGAATGAATTAACGGCTAGTCACAAAGTTCAAGTTGATTATACAGTTAATGATGGTCCGGAAATACAGTCAACCTATTTTGAAGTTCCTAGAGAGATTGATGGAGCTTTTATTATAGAAGGCGCTTACAGAATTGCGACTAATACTCTTGGTTCCGATTATGACTGTAGGATTAAAATGTCTGGTACTGGAGATTTCATAATAAACTTTGACTATAATAGAAGATATGATATCCAAAAACAAGTACTCAAAGTTAAAAGGGTAAATCCAGATCTCGGAATCCAAGAAAGAGTTAAAGACATAAAGTTTGAAGATATTGATAAAATTGAAGGACAGGATAAAGAGGATTTTCTAAAACTTACAGAGAAACAAAGCAAGAAATTTCAAATTAAACTCGATCTAGACTACAAACCGGAATATATAACTAAGCAACTTATTAATGAGTGTTTAGCTTTCGGAGATGATAGACTGAAGGATTTGATTATTGATAAAACAATTGAATCAGTTCCTCAAGGTTTTATGAATTTCTTGTTTAAAAGCAGTAAGGGAAGAAACTTTTTTGCGGCTAGAAGAAAAATAACTAGCCATTGGACAAAATATAGCAAGCTTCCTAATCCTGCTAATTCAATAACATATCTTTGTATAAAACACTGGAAAGGCTCTGCAGATAATGCAAAAGGTGGAAACGAAATTCAAGTACCACCCGGAGTAAACGCAATTAACCTCCAGTCACTTACTACAAAAATTCAAGTTCCAGAAAGTGTTGCAATTAATAGCACAATGACAGACTTGATAGATGTAGGAGATACACCTATAAAATAGATTTGTAGCATAGGTTTTAAATCTATGAAAATTTTATTAATTGCTGGAAAATTTAAGACTGAAAATATAAACTCAGGGATGAACACAGTAGAATCTGAACTTTACTGTGTGATGTTATGAGTTTAAAGTTATCAGTCATAGTCTATCAGCAGCTTAAATTAAAGTTCAACGACTATATATAGAATCCAAATAAGGAATGATATAGTCTAATTAGTGTGTTTCAACATGCTATATTAAATGAAATCAAAATGTTAACAAGCAAAATTCGCTCACAATATCAACCCATATAACTGATAATGGAATTCTTTTTGATGTTTACACAAAAGATTTCCAAAAGGTAACTATAGATTATTATGATTATCTTAATTCTAAAGTAGTTGCATCAGAATATGTGGATTATGATAAGAATGAGTTAAAACCAGACTCTAATGGAATGGTCTCAGTGAAACATAGAATGAAACGAAAGATTGTTCCTGTAAGTGAGATAGATTTTATAGACCTTCATCCAGATTATCGACTTAGTACTACAACTCGAAGAATACCATTTGTCAATTATACTGATAGTGTTCGTATTCATATGGGTAGTAGTATGTTAAAACAAAGTGTTCCTCTTGTAAATGGAGAAAAACCTTTGGTCGATACAGGAAATGATGAAGAGTTTAAAGACAATATCCTAAATGAAAAATTTAGATATCCGGAAGGCAAGGTAAAAGATATAACAGATAAAGAAGTTATTATTGAGTTACCTGATCAGAAGGAGGTAGTAGTTCCTAGACGTACTGCTATTCAAAGTGCTAATGATGTTGACGTCTACACTGAACCTAAAGTAAAGAAAGGTCAGAAGGTTAAACAAGGAGATATTATTACTGGTGCTGTTGGATTAGAAAAAGATACGTATAAATCTGGTATAAATGCATTGGTTCTTTTCCATGCTATGTACGGATTTGTTAATGAAGATGCTGTTGTAGTTTCTGAATCCTTCGCTAAAAAGATGTGCCATTATTCTTTGATAGATCTTTATATAGATGTCAAAAATTCAGAAGCCCTTAAGTGGATAGCACCAATAGGAACAAAAGTAAAATCACAAGATAATGTAGCAACTCTATATAAAGCTGTACGTCTCGATGAAATTAATAAGAAACTTCAAGAACAACTCGGAGGAATACTTGGAGATCTTGACCAGTATACTATTGAAAATCATTTGAAAGTACCAAATAATATAGACGAAGCTTGGGTTTCTGATGTATTGATACAGGAAAATACTAAGCCAAAAATTCCTAAGTCAATTAAGAAACCAGATTATACATTTGCCAAGAGTAGTTCAGATTATATCAAAGACTACAAAGACAAAATGGATAGAAAAGTTATATACGACAAGTTCCCAGAGTATGTAGCTTCAGATACACTCGATCCGATTAGTCTTGAAGATAAATCTTATAAGGTTGTTTATACAGTTCGAATAAGACTTATCAAGAGAACTAATGTAATTCTCGGGTCTAAACTTACGAATCGGTTAAAAATAGCCGCATACTGAAAAAAGTATGAAAATAAAAAGAATTGCTGGAAGGTCTTAGACAAATCAGCAGTATAAAATATTATATTCAACGACTATGTATTTTATATACAAAAGATATAGTCTAAATTTTATAGAAATGTAGAATTTAATTGATGGAGGTAAGGGCGTAGTATCAAAAATTTTACCTGATCATTCTATGCCGCTAATGATTGATAAAAATACGGGAGAGAAAAAGGTGGTTGAAGTGGTAATGAATCCTTCGAATGTGAGGATATAAAATTATATAAAATTGCTGGAACCTGTTATAAGAAATCAGCAGTAGATAAAATAAGAGTATGAATTATAATAAAATTTATAATAATTTAATAGATAAATGTAAAAATACAGATTATCCCTCCGATACTTTATACAGAAAAACATCATATAATTCCTAAATGTATGGGAGGAACAAATGAAAGTAGTAATTTAGTTCAAATGTCAGCTAGAGAACATATAATGGCACATATATTATTGTCAAAAATATATCCTAATGTGCCTGGAGTGGTTTTCGCTGCATATGAAATGACAACCTTAAAACAGGAAGATAGATTAGCGACTAAGTGGTTTTCTACCAGAACATTGGCTTCTTTAAAAGAAAATGCAATGAAAAGCAGAAAAGGGGAAGGAAATCCAATGTACGGAAAGAAACAATCTGAAGAAACAAAAAAGTTAATTTCTAAAATAAACACTGGAAGAAAGTTTACTGAAGAGCAAAGAGCAGCTCACTCAATTAAAATGAAAAATAGAATTATAACAGAAGAATGGAAAAATAATATTTCGAAATCTATGATTGGAAAGCCTCATCCTCATAAATCCCCAAATTATACTAAAGAAGGTAGACAGAAAATGGTAGATTTATGTAAGAATAGAACTGGAGAAAATCATCCGAATTCTAAGAAAATAATTGATGAAGATACTAATATTGTTTATAATTCTATAACCGAGTGTGCTAAAGCTATTGGAATTAGCAGGGAAAGTTTATCATATAAATTAAATCATAGTTCAACTAAAAGATTTAAGTTTATTTAATAAATTTTCAATAAAGAGATCTATTCAACGACTATTCATATAACTTTAGATGATATAGTCTAAAACTTATCACTGAGATAAGTTTAATTGACAGCACTATCAACCGGAAAATTCCAAGCGTAAAATAAATGCGCATAAATAAGAGAATTGCTGGAAAGTTTAGATACAGATCAGCAACTAAGAAAATAGTTCAACGAATATGTGCTTATCTTAAAAAGATATATTCTAATTATGGTAAGAAAATTACTATATAAAATGATTAATGGAAAATTCTCTCGGAAATATAGCTCATAGAATTCATGATTTGGTAGAAGAATATAAGGGAACAAAGAAAAATCAAGAAAAAATCTTGCCGTTAGTCCAGAAATATTATCCTGGACGTTACGATACCTATACAACTGAACAATTTATAAAGCTTCATAATTCTGGAAAGATTGAAGACGTTTATGGATTTAGAGTTGGTAGCTATAGTACTAAGTTTAATCCAGACTTAATTAATGAATGGAGTAAAGAACTTGGTGTAGAATCAACTAGTAAGATTATGATGCCTCAAGTTGATTTGGCTGACTTGAAGGAATTAAAAGAAAATTTAAGCGAAGATGATTATAATAAAGCCGTCGACAGTATGAAGGGAAAATATGTTGAAGTTGATAAGCCCCTTATGTGTGGTTATATGACACTCTTGGAGCTTTATCATATTCCATATTACTCTTCAAAAGCTACGTCGAGTCTCTTTGGTGTTGGAAATGGTCTTGTGAATCCTTTAAAAGAGGATCCGATAATGGGCCACGGAAAGTATCGTTCAACAGGCCAGAAGATTGGTGAGATGGAGTTGTCGGCCTTACTTGCACGCAACGTTAGAGGATTTATTTCTGATGCACGTGGTGATGAGAGGGCTAGTAATTCTGAATTCCTTTGCAACTTAATGGGTTTAGGAATGACCGTTAAAAATGAGGCCGGTTATAACTTAGGAGGCAGTGGTGGTCTTCGTGATAAACTTGGACAAATGAAAGTAAAATTTAGACTCAAGAACAATGGTGGACAGAAGCAGTAATAATATACCTAGTTGCTTAATGTTAGCAGCTAATTTGATTACTCCAGTCTCATTAGCTAGTGTTTTTGAGGCTGAAGATTTAAAGGAGACTGGAATAGAATTTGATAGTCATGTTACTCTCCTATATTCTAAGACTTATATTGACAAAGATGATATTTTAAAAGATATTGAAGATGTTCTTAGAAAGTCAGAAATAGGAAAGAGTATAGCTGGAGGATTTAGTATAATTAAATTCTTAGAGCATCAAAAAGAATTAGATCCTAGGCCAGTTTTAGATTTGTTTGAGCTTAGTAATTTTGAAAATGATAGTGGTTATGTAGTCTTAAGATTGAAACCAGAAACCGGATTTTTTCATCTTTTCAAAACAATAAATGAAGGATTATCGGAAAAATATGGAGTAGTTTCTGAATTTGGGGATTACAAGGCCCATCTAACATTAGCAGAATTAGAACCTGGGAGAACAAAAAAATATATGGATCATGAAAACTTAAAACTTATTCTTCGTAATAGTCTTATTAGTTTTGAAGATCTTATATTTAGTTATGACCTAGGGGAAAAAGATTTTAAGGTATTTGATCTTACACATAATATGAGTGTAGATAGATATTTTAGAATCAAAAATGCTAAGTTAGAATCAAAAGAATTTATAATAGAGAGCGTGGAGTAAAATCTACGTTCTCTTTTTATTTTTTTTAAAAGTATGATTATGAATGTAGAATTATAATTGTAACAATTAAAAATAAACATTCATTATTTTACTTTTATAGTTTGAAAAAGAAAAGAGGAGTTTAAGTTTCTCCTCTTTAAATTTTCGTTATTATTTCGTCTATCATTCCTTTTGGTCCAAATTTTCCTGGTAGTGCGTTTTCAGGTCTTATCCAATTATCACGATCCATTGCCTTCCATACTTCATCATGACCCAACCCTGTTTGTCGCATATAGATTTTGCAAATATCTTCTTTTAATTCATTAATGAAATTTGCTTCAATCATTATATCACTGGCTTGAGTTCCACTTTTTACTCCTCCCATAGGTTGATGCATAAGAAGTTTAGCTAGTGGAAGGGCTTTACGTTTTCCGATTTTCCCACTTACCAAGAGCAAATTACCACACGAGGCAGCTAAACCAACACTCGTAGTAGCTACATCATTCGAAATAGCATCCATTGTAGAAAGTAGTCCAAAACAATCCGTAACACTACCTCCAGGGCTATTTATGTAAATATTTATGTCGGAAGTCTCATCTTGTTGATTAAGCCATAAAAGTTGTGCTATGACCGTATTACAAGTGTCGGAGTTAAATTCTTCTCCAAAGAAAATAATTCTCTTACTCATTAACTCACTAAACACGTCTTGCTGAGTCATATGAAGATCTGCCTCTTTTATAATGTATGGCGTCATATAATTAGAAGGGCATAAAGCTCCTCTCCTAATCATGTCGTCAAAAGCTGTCATACCATAAGGATTAATCGACTTCTTAAATTTTCTAAAATCTTTAATATTCTTTTTCATACTTATTAAAATATTATTTTCTTTTACTGTTAATAAGGAAATGAAGAGATCCACCCTTTCGGATAGGTCTCTTTTGTAGTTAACATTAATTTTCCATTTCAATATCTGCTTCTCCTTTATCCAGAAATTCTTGTTCTTTACCAAGATGTCTAAATGTTTTAAGTTTCAAAGCAGCTGATTGCATATTTTCCTTCTTAATAACAATTCCTTCGTGTGGAACTTTATTTTTACAAACTGGTGAATCAAGCTCCATATAGAAATTCTTGTCATTAGCCAATCTATCGATAAAATTTTCGCCCCAATGATTAGCTGGATCTAAGTCAGGATATAGATCTCCGGCACGACCATAGTAAAATTCTTCAACTGGAATTAAGCCATGATTCTTACACCAGACCTGAACTTCCTTAGCACTAAATTCATGTACTAAACCATCTACATTTGTCATTGTAATTCGATAGATTTGAATTCCAAAATGAACTCCGTATTGGTAGTTATCATCTGTGGGTTTTTTAAATCCATAATCATAATGATTTTGAATATATTTACCTGTGGGAAGATAACCGAGAATTTCATAGTAGAATGACATACCCTTTTGGAGATAAGGTTTCAGCACCTCATCTGCGTATTTCCAAACATCTACGCCATAATATCCTCCTCCAACGTTAGGATTATATCCTGGATTTTTAATAACGGTTCTAGAACTATAGATGTAATCGTAGATCAATGGTTCTTCCTTAGTTAACCATTTTACAATTTTATCTTTCCAGGTCATTTTCTTTTTACAGAGTACATAGGCCGAAATTCCAGAAGTTCCATTTACTTTTGACGTAATACTAATGATATCATCCGGAGTTATAGCAGTTGGGTATTTTCTAATAAGAGCAGTTTGATAATGAAATCTAAACTGAGTATCTATTACTTTTGACCACTCTTTTTTCACTTTTCTTTTTCTTCCACCTCCAGTCCCTTCAGCTCTGGTCCTATGAAGATTTTTAGGCACAAATTTCTTACAAGCCCAAAATTCTTTATCATTCTTTTCATCTCTGATTGAATCAAACTCAATACCATCTTCTAAATTTTCAATTTCTAAGTTGGTATCAGTAATAATCCAAGAAGTGAAAATATCCGCCGGAATCAAGAAACCTTCACTAACTTCTCCCCTAAGCTTAACAGCCTCTACTCTTCCATTATCTTTGAAAAGACCAGACTTTGTTGTATCTGAATTTAACTCTTCGTGGCGATAGAGATTTGCATAACTTAAGAAATTAGAGTTAATTTGACTAAGTGCTGGAAAATAAATATATAATCCAGGTTGATAATCTATTCCAACTATTACGTTAAAACCTCCCACGCTACACTGCTTAAGTTTATCAGCATTGGGGTGATCGTGGAAAGAATTAATGTTAACTACTTTAGCAAGATAATTGATATCTGCTTTTTTACTGATAACTAATTTCATATTTTTCTTTATTTTAAAATTTCTTCATAGTTAAGGAAATTGAGGGAGAAAACCTTATAATTGTTAAGAAGAAAACGAATATGATAATTAGAAGTAAATCAGAAAATGATGTTTACAAGTGGAACATGTCTTATTTAATGATGATGTTGTTTCCAAATCTTAGAGTAAAATTTAAATTTGTAAACAGAAGAAAAGGTGAAAAGTTTGATGAAAAATTCTTAGAAATGATGAAGCTTTCTGTTTTCTCACTTCGATCTCTTGTTCTAAGTGATGCGGAGAAGAAATTCATGAAGATGCGTTTCTGGTGGATTCCTGGGTGGTTCTTTGATTGGTATCAACACGCAGATATTTTTAATCCAGACAATGTAAAAATGTGGATTGATGAGAATGGAGAGTTTCAGATGGAGGTTGAAGATTTCGGGTATATAGTGACATTCTGGGAAACTGTTTTGTTGCCGATATTCTCAGAAAACCGAAATAAATTCTATGGATATACTTCTCACAATGAAGCAGAGTCTATGGAAATCTTAGCTGAACAAATCGAGCTTAGTAATAAACATCAACTTCTATTTTCAGAGTTTGGTCTTAGACGTAGATTTTCAGCAGTTTGGCAGGATAAAGTTGATGACTATATCAAAGAGCATGCTAAATACTGTGTTGGCAATAGTAATGTTTATGAGGCTTATAGACTCGGACAGAACATTAGTGGAACACAGGCTCATGAAATTTATATGATTTATAATGCCAAGTATGGATACCGAAATGGAAATAATAGATGTGTAGAAGACTGGCAACATCTTTTTGACGGAAATATTGGCATTTTGCTTTGTGATACAGTTGGCGTAGATGAATTTTTAAGACAACTTACCACTATTCACGCCAAGACCTGTGATGGTTTTAGACATGATTCTGGAGATTGGGCAACTTTCACAACAAAGGTTATTCGAAGACTTAATGAACTTCATGTAAATCCTCTTCATAAAAGTATAATCTACTCAAACAGTATTAATATGTTTGACCTAGATGATATTGCTAATAATGTAAGAGGTCGAGTAGGAACTGTAGCTGGAGGAATTGGAGGTGCTTTTACTAATAATATTCCTGATCTTAAACTGGCAAATCCTAATTGTGTTATGAAGGTATTTGAAGTTGATTTCGGTGATGGAAGAAAATTACCAACGGTTAAAGCACCAGATGAACCAGGAAAATATATGGGAGATAGAAGAGAAGTAGAACACTGTCTTTATTCTATCGAAAGAGAAGATGAAATTAAATTTATAGCAGCATGACATACAAGGAAATTTTAGAAAAGAAATTCTCTAGTGATGATCTGAAAAAAGATATCCAAGAATTTAATCAAGTTGGAAAGGAAATTAATAAACTTCTTCCAACATTGGGAGAAAAAGAAATAGACAATCTTTTAGTATTTGCAAAAAATAAAAGTTTCGATCTTATAAAAAGAAAGAAAAGTTCTCAAGATATTAATTTACCTAATCCCTATACAGTTAGTTATGAGGAGAAAAAGATTATAATATTAGAAGAATTAGGAGTAGAATTTGGACAAAAGAATCTATTATTCCTCATAGACAAACAAAAAGACTTTACTGAAATAGGCGGTTCACTCTATGTACCTGGAGGAGAAGAATCAAATATAAATACGTGTAAGTTTATTGACCTCCACCGAAAGAGAATAGATGATATAATTCTTACAAAAGATGATCATTTTATTAGTCATATAGGTAATTCTGCGGCCTGGAGAGATAAGAGTGGGAAAAAAGTCGACTCGTTTATTACAATAACAAGCGCGCAAGTTGAAAAGGGTGAGTATGTTCCAGTTTATATTACTAAGGAACGCGCGCTAGAATATCTTAGAAAAATCGAGTCGAAAGGAGCCACTCATACACTATGGCCGCTTCATTGTAAACACGGAGATGCTGGACAATCTTTCCCCAAAAACTTAATTCAATCTTTAGAATGGTGGATGGAGGAAAAGAAAAAACATTATATCACTGTTGCAAAAGGTTCTAGAGATGATGCTGAAATGTATAGTGTTTTTTCCTATGCAGATGATTCAGATCCAGAATACACAAAAAGAGCACTTGATTGGCTTGCAGGAATGGGACACGATAAGATTTTTATTGCTGGAGAAGCTAAAGATATTTGTGTGGCTGAAAGTGTGAAAGATCTAATGAAAGACGAAAGATTTAAAGGTAAGTTAGTTTTCTTAGATTCTTGTATGGCTTCGATAAATACTAAATCACCTAATCTTAAAGTTTACGAAGAAGCAATTAAAAACTTCGGAGCAAAAAAAATTTAAAGGATAGATTAATTTCTATCCTCTTTTTCTTTTTAGCTATTTCTCACAAACCGCTAAAATCTAAAATGACAAACATTTTAGCGGAGGGTACTAGATTCGAACTAGTGGCACGTTTCCGTACGGCAGTTTAGCAAACTGCTGGTTTAAACCACTCACCCAACCCTCCTTATTGCTGTCTAGGTAGCCAGATTCGAACTGACTCTACATGCTCCCAAAGCACGTATGCTACCGTTAAACATCATACCTAGTTTTGCGGGCGGACTGGATCCCGACACCAGATTCTTTGATTAACAGTCAAAAGTTCTTCCTTTGAACTATCCACCCAATATTAGTTTTAGTATTTCCTCGGAGCCCTAACTCTCAGTCGGAAATTATATACTAAACCTGTACAGTATAAGAAAACTAACAAACTCATAAAAGACCAACGATTCTTTCTATAGTGACGAGGACTATAGCTGTTTCGATTCTTAGAATATGTCGACCTATTCAAGACTACCGCGTGACTCTAGTGGATCCCGACACCACAATACCAGATTTAGAGTCTGGCTGTTTTCCTTTAGCATATAGAGCCATTTCCCGAGTTTTAGTCTCGGGATTTTATTAAGTTTAATTTTCTAAATAAATTCTCGTTTCCTAGAGTTGCCAAAGCCGTAGTTTTGTTCTCTAGATCTGGTTCTTGAAAACTTGTATAATCAACACCCAGATACTCTAATCGATCAATCCAACTACTTATGTCTGCACTTAAGTAAATTAGATAGCTATTGTTCCAATTTTGTTCAGGATGATCTAATAACCATTGAGCTACTACATGACCTCCCTGTACACATCCATAAATAGGATCTAATTTCTCATCAATCAGTACATACAACCTCTGCATACTCTTTATAGATACTATTTACTTTATTTCTAAACATATCTTTAATGCCATCCCAACATAAAGCTTTGTAGGATTTTTTAATTTCATTTTCAACAAATTCTTCTTTGTTTTCTACATTATGCTTTAACATAAAATAAGCACAATAAATAGGATGCATCCATTTACCAGCATTGCCAGTTTCTTTCTGTTTAGCTACTAAAGCTTTAATATCATTTTTAAATTTCAATACGTTCTCTTTCATAATTCTAATATTTTTAAGTAAAACCAATTCATACTGCTCAAACTTTTCTTTATTAGAATTACTTCCCGGAGAACGAATCCCACTAATCTACCATTTTTGTTTCATTGTCTGTTTTATTAAATTTTAAACTATTTTTATCTAAACCCAAGTTCCGGCGCTTAGTTTGAATAATTGCCTTTACTTGAGCAGGAATATAATTATAAAGAAGAATAACTTTTCTACACTCTTCTTGATAGTCAAGATAATTTTCTTTAGTTATTTTTCCTACATAATCTAAGTTTTCAATAGCTTTATCTGCAATTTTCTTTTCAGAATAATATTGCTTTTTAACTACGTCGCCAATTAAATTTCTTTTACCAATCACAAATCTGGTAACTTCATTAGGAATATTGTTTGTAAAGTAGAAATTAATAGCTGCATTAAGACCAATATACATATTAGTATAATGTCTAGTTTTCTTAAAAAATCTCCAAGGTTCTATAAAATCTGAATTAAGAATTTTTGACTTATATCTTAAGTTCTCCATTTTATCGATGTCCTTGAATAGTGGCATAACTTCTTCAATAAACTTATTCATATCAGAAACTACAGCCCTTACTACACGCTCATCTTTAATTTCTTTTAACAATTCCTCAAAACGATCAATGCAAGATGACTGTTCTGCATTTCTTCTAATAACTGTCATTAACGATTTAACAGATTCTTTATTTACTAAATTTGACATAACTTATTTTTTATTTGGTTAAACTAGCGGAGAGTGAGGGATTCAAACCCCCGGACCATTTCTGATCTTCGGTTTTCAAGACCGACGCAATAGATCACTCTGCCAACTCTCCTTTAATTGTGGAGCTACTGGTAATCGAAACCAGATTTCTTGCGTGCAAAGCAAGTGTAATAAGCCTTTATACTATAACCCCAAACAGTGATGAAGTTTTATAACCGTTACCATCATCAGCTACTTACGATTAGCAAACCTATTTGATTTTCAGGGATAGATTTACGTTACGTTGAGGCGCTACCTCTTCTAATTTCTGTGGGAGCAGATGGATTCGAACCACCGTAGGCCAAAGCCAGTAGATTTACAGTCTACCCTAATTGACCACTCTAGCATACTCCCCTTTATAGAGCCGGAAGTCAGATTCGAACTGACGCGTCCTTACGGATCATGATTACAAGTCAAGTGGAGTCGACCGCTGTCCCATTCCGGCTTTATACCTTTTAATCGGTATTATTGTTATTTGTGTCTTTTATTTTTAAAATTTTTATATTTTTTGTTTTTATTCTTTTTAATCTTTCTTTCGAGATAAGATTTTCTATATTATATAAGTCAATTTCTTCATGTTCAAGGATTAATTTTACATTATACCCTAACTTTTTATAAGCATCAAATTTATCTAACATCTCTTGTATATCAAGAGTAAAATCAGATTTTATCTCTACAATTTCATTTGTATCGGGTAAATAAAAATCTGGAATAGCTATTCTAATTTGATTTAAAACAGTATCAGTATATTCTATTCTTATTTCTTCTACTTCATATCTAATTTTATTATTATCTAATTCTTTTGCATAGTCAAATTCATAAGAACTCCTAAGAAACATTTTCTTTCCCTCCCAAGAAATATGATATCCATAATGAATATTCTTATTAAACATATTAATGTTAGTACTAGGGCAAAATTTACCAACTAAAATAGAGTTTTTAATACTTTCTGAAAAAGATCTTCTACTAATTCCAAGATAATCTAATAAATTATACATAGTTTTATCAGATTTAACTTTGGTATATATTTTTCTAAGTTCTAGTACAGATAATTTTTCTATCCAGTATTTATTATGTATTTCATTTTGTAATCTATTATATTCATCAAATACCTTATCAGTTCCTATTGTAGTTGAATCAAAATTTAAATATTTTACGAACGCTATTAATTGTTGAAAATTATGATCTTTATAAAATTGCTTTGTGCAGTGATATTCTCCGCAAATTGGACAACATCCAGGATTCGTATGAACTATATTTAACTTTGAATATTTAGTATCTAGTAATTTATTATGTTTCTTGCTATATTCTATTTCTTTAGGTGTGTATTTATCAGATAAATGTTTTATTTTTGTATTTTTCTTTCGAGTCTCGTATTTTGAAATATTAATTTGGTTATTATAGATAATAGCACAAGAATTATTACAAAAATCATTCTTTCGTTTTTCATAAGGGATTATCTTTCCGCAATATTTACACGTCTTCGGATTTTCATAATATTTCTTTTCAGTTAAGGGATCTAAATGATCATAAGATATACCTTTTTTATTGCAAAAATCTCTTAATTTATCTCGATTTTTCCAATTTGTTTTACATCCAAGCTGATCAAATACTTCTTTATAAGAAGATTTTCCATCTAAAGCTTTAATTATCTCTTCGTCTTTAAGATCTCTAAATAATCTCCATCCATTTTTTAATTTTATACTATTCATTCTCTCTAGTTTAGAAATTTAAAATGACTTTTTAAATTCTCAGATGAAGCCTAACATCCCTGACATTATACGTGGCAATTGAACATAGTCAAAAACCTACTACTCATTTTTATAACTTTCGATTCAGCACGCTACAGTTCTAGTGGTATGAAGCGTGGAAGTTACGATGCTTATAAAAAGCCAATACTGTGCAGAATACCGGGATTAAACCGACGCCTTCTGGTTGGAGGCCAGATATACTATCACTATACTAATTCTGCAAGTTAATTCCTTAACACTCATAAGGAATTAAACCGGTTTTAATATACTTTTTCTTCATTTGGGAATTTATACCAATCTGTTTCTTCTATGATTCCTTGGCCCCACTCATTAAATCTAGAATATGCATCTTTTATACAAATTCTTTCTAAAGGCCATCTAAAATCATAAGGTATCATAATTGCGTGGGGATCTTCTCCTTGTTTTGCAATCTTAACATACCAATTTTTAGATTTATCATAAATATAAGGTTGAGTTGTAACATCTAAGAAACTATAATTTTTATTAACTTCTATTATATCTGTAATATAAGGAGTGTTATCGTTTTTAGATGTATTTACAAATTGACCTGGTTTTCCAAATATATCATGAACCTCAATTGTAGATTTAATATTTTCTCCCTCAATATTATAAATATAAAGTTGATCCATAGCACCAGTAGCCATGAGAGTCCATTCTACATGTGTTTCGTCAAGTCTAGTTCCTTTAAACACAATATCATTCATATCATAGTCCCCTAATCTTTGGTCTTCGTAACAGAATGTGTAAAACTGTTTTTCAGGCTCATCTGGGATTATGATAATGGGTTTAATTCCTCCTTCAACCTCAACGATTAGATCATTAAAATCTTTATCGGTTCCAGATTCTACACAAAGAAACATCTTACTGTTAACGGACATCCAAGCCATTCTAGGATCTTCAGAATCTAGCTTAGAGTTTTTAAAATCATAGTAGTTATTTATATTATAATTTAACCTTCCATCACAATATAACTCTCCCTGTCTCTTATTACCATAGTGAGTGGTATTAGACTTATACATGAATCCAATTTTATATCCCTCTGGAAATTGATAAGATCCTTCTACCCCTACTTCTGGTATTTCATCTCCCCAATAAGCTAATACATAAGATTTTGATTTACCTATCCTATTGTTATCTTCATTTGTATAAAGATCACTCAATTGAAGAGCTTTATATTTAGGCAAAGCTTCAATTTCCTCTCTACTTAGATCACCTTTAAAATAGTAGTAATATAATTCAGCTTCACTTATCTCATAGTATCCTCCATCGTTTTTATATACAGGAGAAACTATAATAGGTTCATCGCCTGTAGTTATTGGGTAGGCTGATTCATTATAATAACCACTCTTTTTGATTTTTGGGAGGTTATCATACTTTCGGCCGTTAGGAAAATAGTTGAATATTACGCTTCTAAATACTTCTTTAAAAGTTTCGTCATAATCGTTTGCTTCTATACTCTGATTTTCAAAAATATAGAATTTTTCACCAGGAAGCCAACCCCTCTGACTTGCAAATGATTCAACTGTTTCTTCTATAATAGGGGAATTTGTAGGAAGTGTGTAATTTTGAGATGCTGCCGCTCTTGTTGTATGGATCTTATCTTCAAAATATACCTCTTCATCTCCAATATTAAATTTTTTATAAAAATACTGACCATTATTGTCTATAAAAGCAATAAAAAGATTAGTATATGTGTCAGGAGTATCAAATGTAAGTGAAATTGTTTCATTATCTTTTTTTACTTTTGATTGATTTAACAACGTAAGATAACTAATAGAATCATTAACATTTGATAAGAGAACTTGCACCTTGGTTGTAGATTCAGCTGTATGAACTTTTATTGAGCTATTAACTGCGGTGCACCAATTTTGAGTTTTTGGAAAATCTACTCCAAAAATATTTTTTATATTATCTTCTATCTCTTTTTCTCTATTATAACTAAATTCTTTCTCCATACATGAAGATAAAAGAAATAGAGAGATTAATAAGATTAATTTTTTCATAATTAATTCCTCTTTTAAATAGTCATTATACTTTCACCATCGAGTATAACTTTTTTAAGAAGATGTTTTATAGTACCAAGAGAATTATTATTTATTAGTGGAATATTGTATCTCCAACATACCTCTTCAATATTATAATATCTGTAAAAATTTCTTTCACATAACACTACCATCTTTTTATGAAACAATCCTAGTTCCATTAAAGATATCGGAGATTTTGAAGTCCCTAAGATATTCATTATTATATATCTGCTTTTCTCTAAGGCTTCTAATTCCCATCTAATCTGTTCTCTTATATCATCTTCTCCTGCTTCAGAATTCCAACTTTTTCTTCGTGGATTAAAAATCACTATCTCTTTGTTAGTTCCAGTACTCTCTAACCACTTACATGTTTCTTCTTGCCAATTCTCAGATTCTCCATTATCTATAGTTCCTGCAAGAAAAATACTATTGACTAGATTCAATTCTCTAATATTATATTCTTCTGGTGCTGTAATTATTTTAATCATATCGTGGAATCTCCTTGAGTTGAACAAGGGCCTTTGGATTTTCAGTCCAACGAGCAACAACCACCTACACCAAGATTCCGATAGAGGGTTTTAGAGATTACCCACAACTCCCTTGTCGCGGAAACGTAAGAATCAAACTTCACTTTTGGCTTATGAGACCAACGTGCGATCACCACACTGCGCCCGCGATATTATTTTCATAATCAAGGAACTCAAGGCTTCTGAAGCGCGTTTTATATACTTTCGGCGTATATTTTTCAGTGTTTTATTATGATTTTGGACTAGGAATTTAAAATCAGATTTTTACACTGATTTCTTTACGCTGAAACACATATCAAACCCTTATATATGAAAGAAAAGATTGAAGAAGAGTTTAACTGGTTTTATGTTAAGCTTTTCTTTTTGTGAGTGATAGTAATGAATGATAAGGTACAATCATGATAAAGACATTATTATCACATGGGCTTAGAGAGTACCTAACCTAGGCAATTTAACAGCTAAAAGGATAACAATATGGCTGAAAAGAAAAACACAAATATTTGCTGGGAAAATGAAAAAGATAATCTAGATCGAATGATAAACCAAGAGCATAAAAGTGGTTTGGAGATAGGAAAATTGTATGGAGTTTCTTCTAGTACAATTTATAAAAAATTAAAACAATTTAATATAAATATTTCAAATCCAACCCCAAAGAAGATTTTAAATTCTATAGATGAAATTAAAATAAAAGAAGCTGTAAAGAATAATTTATCCTGGGCAGGTGTATTAAAATCTCTAGGCCTTAAACCGACCAGTGGCAATTATACACAAATAAAAGGAAAAGTGAAAAATTTAAATTTAAATACTTCTCATTTTACAGGAAAATTATGGAACAAAGGCAAAAAGGTTGGAAGTTCACATCAAAAATACCAATTGAAAGATATATTGGTTAAAGATTCTACATATCCCTCTAGTAAATTAAATAAAAGACTACAAGACGAAGGATTAAAAGAACATAAATGTGAGATCTGTGGAAAAACTGAATGGAACGGATTTCCTATTCCATTAGAATTACATCACAAGAATGGAGATCATTTTGATAATAGATTGGAAAATTTACAATTAGTATGTCCAAATTGTCATAGTTTAACGGACACTTATTGTAAAAGAAAAGATTCCCAAAAGAAAAAAGGAAGATAGATTTTTAATTTCTATCTTCTTAATTATTTTTTTGTCCCGTGAGCGAGACTTGAACTCGCACAGCCACTTCTGGCCAGGGGATTTTCATACTAGTAAGGTTCTAGCTTGGACTATGTCTTGACCTTGCTATTTCTAGTTTAGGTCGGAGGTGTATAGTCTCTACACATTTACAATCTCTTTTACGAGATTGACTTAGCACGGCGTTATTATGAATTTAGTGGTATCATACCTTCACCGTTTAGCCTCCATTCATATAAAAGTTTCCCAATATATGCTCTTAACCAATTGAATACTTTAAACCTTAGTTAATATTCAATGTTTGAAAATTTTCAAAAAGTCCCCCGCGTCTACCAATTCCGCCATCACGGGTTGTTATAATAAAATCTCTTAAAGTGGGCCTAGAGGGTCATGATCCCCCGACCTTCACATTATGAGTGTGCTGCTCTAACCAACTGAGCTATAGGCCCATTTGTTATATATCTCTTATTTTTGTAGTCCATAGCGGAATCGAACCGCTCTTTCCAGGATGAAAACCTGACGTCCTAACCGATAGACGAATGGACCATATTGTCTCTTAAAGTTGGGGTATCCAGATTCGAACTGAAACTGAGAGAACCAAAACCTCTTGTGCTACCATTACACCATACCCCAATATAAAATTAAATACTAATTATTAATTTAGTACACCCTCTGAGTGCTGACCTCAGGACCCCAACATTAAAAGTGTTGTGCTCTACCGCTGAGCTAAGGGTGCTCCATATTTGGTGATTCCGGAGGTATTCGAAACCTCGACCTACTGCTTAGAAGGCAGTTGCTCTATCCAGCTGAGCTACGGAACCATCCATTTTTAGCCTCGTGAAATTTTAGCTTTTAGGTTTGCTATTTCATCCACGAAGCGTTTACATTCCTGGTCATAAGTTTTTCCGGCGTGTTCATGTTTCACACCATTACGAGTTGTAGTCCAGGGTTTTTTATCTTCATGGGCGCTTTTAAATTTTTCATACTGCGCCTCCAATAGGGTTAATGCATTTCTTCTACGCAACTGTAACCCACCTTTTTTACTTTTTCCCATAATTGATTTTCTTATTTAACCATATATAAGAATTTCAGGGGTTTTCAGGCGGTAATTTTTCTAAAAAAGGATCTATGATTTTAATTCTTAGTCCAAAATCACAAACTTACTTTTAGTGATCCTCCGCCTGTAATAATTCTTGAAATCCCATCGCCATTTCATCATATTCATTCTCAAAGACAAATGGACTATGGGTTGCTACTAGGAATTGGGTTTCTGGAGTCATATACTTAAGTTTTGGGAGAATCATTTTCTGTTTAAAGATATCAATTCCAAACTCCGGCAGGTCGAGAAGGCAAATATCATACTTCCAAGCCTTAGTGAGCAGAATTAAGATTGTTTTCTCTCCTGTACTAAGTTCGGAGGCATCAAAAACTTTACCTTCCTTTTCAACTTTACCTCCCCCAATTATTCTAAATTCGGGAATAAAATAATCAACAACCTCTTTAAATCTTTCCCTAGAATCTAACATATAGAGTTCTGCTAATCTAATAGAGTGTTGAAAAATCTCTTCCCCTATAGATTGGAACATCATCTCGTCAGGATCGTAGAAGGAAAGACTAATTCCATTTTCTTTTCTTTCTAGTTTTGGAGATCCGTCAATATTCCAATCTAATGTTATAAGATTTCCATCTTCTAGTTCTATGGTTGCTCTATTACCCTCGACCATTTCAATATTTCCCTCCAGTCCTCCAGTTATCATGTAGGCTATTATATTAAGTAATCTAGTTTTCCCGCATCCCCTTTCTCCTACTAATATATTCACTTCTTTAGGTTCCCATATTAAATTTAGGTTACCTTCTACTATAACTTTTTTAATTTTCTTCATATCAAAAATAAGGAAAAAGAAACCACATTAGCCGGAAAATTTAAGTGGATTCTGTATTATTTGCAGTCTAATTTTTTATAGATCTTTGACTGCCTTATATTTGTATGATTAAATTTTTGATTCAAACAATAGACGGAGAGATAGTTCATGATTTTTGTTTTGAACTAATAAGATCCATAGAATATCAGAAGTGGAAAAGGATTGAGATGGACTATGAACTGGCTACCTTAGAAGAAATAAAAAACTTAGAATGGAATAAAGATTTAATACCAATAGGAACAATAGAATTTGTTTTCTCTTTTCTGAAGTATGTTCTAGAAAAAGAAACTACTCCTAAACCAATTAATAATCCTTTTAATAATAGGATTGGAATGGCTGGAGAATTTAAAGATCTCCCAGAAAAATTTTTTATAAAATCTATGGAAATTTTTAAAGACCCTAGAAATGGAATAGTTAGGAGAGATGATTTTAAAGAATTTCCTGGAACCTGGCAAATTAGTAATATTGAAAATATTAGATCGGAATGGAGATGTTTTGTCAGGGAGGAAAAAATTCTTGCCCTTCAACCTTATAGTGGTGATCCTCTAGTATTCCCGAATCCTATAGAAATAACTAAATATATTGGGAAATATAAAGATTTATTACCAGCATATACTATGGATTTTGCTATAAATGAGAAAAATAAAACAATTCCAATAGAAGTTCATGAGTTTTTTAGTTGTGGATTATATGGATTTTCAGACTATAATAATTTACCGTGGATGTTTATTAGGGCTTGGCAAAATATAATTAAGAGACTGTAAAAATTGCAGTTTCTTTTTTTTTCAACTATATTATTTTGCGTCTATGAACAGCTCAAAACTTTAATATTGATAGAACCCGGGATTTTAAAGAAAGTCCTGGGAAAGAATGTTAAATAAAAATAGAAAATAATTATGCGTATTTTTAACGGAACAAGTTCACAAATTAATTTGCCACTTATTGGCAGTGATAGACTCACAGTTCTTCCAAATGAATTCAGTATTAATTTCATGCCTAACGAAGATGTTTTGGCTATGATTGTATCAGCATATGACGAGAAAGAAATTGCACTTGTTGTATCTGGTCCCGCTGAAGTTAGTTTATGCTCTAAAACTCCAACAGCTGCACCTCTTATTGTAGAGACAGAAGAGGAGGCTATAAAGAGATTTGGGAAGACTGAAGAGAAGAAAGATTAAAACAAACAAGTGGAATCTATAGGTGATTAATTTTATCTTTAGATTCCCTAAATTTTACTTATGATTGATTATAAAGAAATCAAGAAAAAAGATGGCAGCATTTTAATATTCTGTGACCTTAATGAATTGCTTAAGGAATTTTATGGAACAGAAGAATATCAGCCTTATGTAAATTCAACCGGAGAATATATAATACACTGCCCATTTTGTAAAGAAGAAGGACATACAAAACATAAGCTATATATAAAGGACGATCTTAGTGTTGGCCATTGTTTTGTATGTAATCGGTCATACATAGGAGTAACGGATGAAATAAAATTCGAAACTAAGATGCCAGAATTTTATACATCATTCCAAAAACCATTTGAAGTAGTAGGATTACGAGACGACCAGCCTTGGAATCTTAATAGACTTCAATATGAATTTGATGACTACGATGAAAAAGGATTTCAGTATTTAGTAGGACGACATAAATATATGGCTGAACTTTACAAAATACTTGGATTTAAGTTTTGGAATGGAAATGTAGTAATGCCATTTTTCTATCATGGAAAACCATTCTATTATCAAATTAGATTTACTGGAGATAGTAAAATTAGGTATTACTTTCCACCAGTGTCTTCGAAACCTCCATATTGCATTGAAACTTGCGAACATCCAAAAAAATTTATAATTTGTGAAGGAGTATTTGATGCAATCTCTCTCTTAATTCAAGCTCCGGGTTACACGCCATTTGCTGTACTAGGGAGTTCAATAAGTGATTACCAGATTGGATTTTTAAGAGAATATATTCCAGAAAAGATTTTAATTTATATGGATGAAACAAAGATTTCAAATGGTATAGCAGCAAAACTTAGATCCATTATAGATTATTGTCCCATAGAAATCATAAAATCAGATGGAGAAGATCCAGAAGAGCATATGATCCGAAGAATGAATATGGGAGCTAACTTACAATGGATAAAATAAATTATGTTAACAACTACAATAATAGGAAATAAAATAATACTTAGAACTGATGATCCGAGTATTCATAATTTCCTGGAAGCCGAAATAGAAGAAGGTGGTTTTAATTTCTGGACTAAGAAATGGCAAGTTCAAAAAGTAAAAAAACCTATCTATGAAACCGGAAGAGGGGTAAAGACTCAGCTCAAAGATGGAACTTTTAAATATGTTCTCGGTTTAGGGTGGGCTGCTTATTTAATGAATGTTTTTGCTAGATATCTTAGTATAGATGATTATAAAGACCTTCAAAGTGCTATTGTAGCAGAAAATTACAGAGATACTCCTTTTAATAATTTAAGAGATTATCAAAATTCAGATGCTTTATTTCTTTTAAAATTTAAAATTGGATTATTCACTGTTAACACGTCATATGGAAAAACTGAGCTAATATCAACTTTAGCAAATTATTTTCATGGGTTAGGGAAAAAAGTTCTCCTAGTAACCCCGGGAAGTAAAGCCAGAGATGAATTAGTAAAACGGTGTAAAATTCGATTTAACCTAGAAGCCAGTGGAAAAATTGGAGATCAGTTAACTTGTATAATAACATCTGGATTACTTAATAGAAAAGATTTTAAAGATGAAAAATTACTGAAAGGAATTGAAAAAAAATTAACCAACTATGATGTGGTCTTAGTTGATGAAGTTGAATATACAATAAATCCTTCAGGAAAATTTCTCTATGATAGATTAATTGGTGCTAAAGTTTTCTATGGATTTTCGGGAACCAGTGATAAATATTCAGCACAGGCATTGACTTTTAATAATGGCCTTAGTGAAGATATTATAAGAAATAAAGATCTAATCTCTTATTTTGGTCCAACATTAATTTATAGAATGCCACTCAATATAAAAGTTGATAGTATTTCTATAAGAACAGAATCACTTAATCATTTGAAGTTTACTGAATCTGATTTTTCACAAGATCAAAATATTTATATGACTGTGATGAATAAGATCTGGACGAGTGATGAGGTCTGTAAAGATATAGTAAAGATAGCTGAACATTATCCTAAAATGTTTATCCCTATTAATAATCTAACTGAAATAATAAATACTTGGATAGACAAATATTTTCTTAAAAAATTTAGAATTTTATTGGTGTGTGGAGAAGGCTATATCTACTATGATAAAAAAGGAAATAGATCTTCTCTAACATTAGAAGAAGCATGTGATTATATTAAAAATGACCTAGTTGATGTTATTCCTAGTACCTCTGCTGGATATAGAGCTTTAGATTTTCCGAACTTAGAAAATATATTGTTGATCCAGGGAAATAGAGCTGGAGTAACGTTACAAGCAGTTGGTAGAGTAGCTAGAGGAACTCACATGAACATAATATCTCTTGAACCTGCTTTTCCCGCTAAGATTCCTATATATTCAAAAGGAGCTGAAGGAAGAGATGAAATGATAAAAGGATATTATAAGTATTGTGAAATTAATGATATAACAGTAAATATTGGAAGTTTATAATATGCAGCAACAAAATACAAATTATGTTGAATTAGTATTATCAATGTTTAATCAGTTCATATTTCAGGACTGTAAAAATAATATAAAGGAAATTAAATACTATTTTCAAACAAATCCAGCAACTCAGGGAAATGCATTAATAGAGGAATTTATAAACTCTATTGATACGTATGATTTCTCTAGTTGTGATATACCTCTATTTCAAAGTGTATGTATAAAAACAAGAAAAACACAGCAAGAAACAGATGAGATTGTTAAAAGGATTCAGATGTATAAAAGGTTGAGTAAAGATCAAATAGAGCCATTCCGAAAACAAGTTAAGGATATAATCGGCGAACTTTGTCTTAGAAAAGCCTATAAATTATACAATGGATCTCCAGCTGAAATTATAGAATATCTAAAAAAGACGAATATTAAACTTTCTGAAAATGATTACTCTCTCACACCTCAAACATTGGGACAGCTTGATTTAAATAGTTTAATAGCATCATCTTCTACTAGCTATATTCCTAGTAAATTTAACTTTATAAATCAAACATTCTCTCCAAATCCAGGTTATCCGATTGGAGCAATTTACATGATAATTGCAAGTCCTGGTACTGGTAAGAGTTTGTTCATGATGAATGAAGCTTTAAATATGGCTATGAGTGGGAAAAAAGTATGTTATTTGATGTTAGGTGATATTCAAGAAAGAGATGCAATTCACAGACTCTCAGCTATATATTCTGGACAGCCATTTTCAGAGGTTTGGAAAAATATAATCCCAATATATACTAATCTTTGTCAGGCTGTAGGAGATAGATTATTCATTAAATCACTTCCTGCTGGCGTTCTTGATCCAGGTGAGTTTGTAGATTATTTTAAAGATTCTGATTTTGATGCTATATTTGCAGATTATGATAGCACTTTTAAAGTAGATGGAGTAGAGAGCAGTATGTACGATGCCTTTGGTAAACTTTATCAAAAGCTTACTGAATTAACAGCTAGAGGAAAACTGATTTATATAGCATCTCAGCCAAAAATTCAATATTATACAGAAGAATATATACCTCTTTCTGGTGCGGGCGAATCGAGCAAGAAGCAACATTACGCAGATATGATTATTACAATGGGTAAAGTAACAGGTAATCCAAATCATCTTCTTACTATGTCTATTGTAAAGAATCGTCGAGGAGAAGAAGGAGATATGGTTAGAGTAATTAGACTAAACAATGGAAGATTTAAAGTTATTCCAGAAGGTCTTTATAATAGTATTAAAACAATCCCTGAATTTCAAACAAAGAAAAATTGGACTGAAGGTGATATAGATATTATGATTCATCAGTATAAAATTCAAGAACAGAGAATGGGAGGAGCGCAGCAACAATCAGCCCCTCAACAAAAATCTTATCAAAAACCTCAGGGACCTTCACCATTTGGAAAATAAATTATGAAAGAAGAAATAAAAGTATTAATAACATTATCAGATAAAATTATATCAGTTAATGATCTCTACAAAGCAAAAGTCGGTTATAAAGCAGGTCGTCCTTATCCAATAATGTATAAGAATGATAAAGCTAAAAAGATGGAAGAGGAAATTAGAGATCAATGTAGAGCAGTAGATTTCACAGAGCATTTAGGTTGGCTTAGAACTACTAAGGGATTTGATCTTAATATTCAATTTATCTTTAAGACTAATATTGGAAAAAGAGATTGTAGTAATGCTTGTAAATGTGCCGAGGATTGTTGGGTGAGATTTGTTAAGGAAGATTTAGGTATTGAAAACTATGATGATGCAAAACATAATCGAGTAATATTATCAAAATCTATAATTCCAAAAGCAGATCACGAATACATATGTCTTCAATTAACTCCTTCCACTTTCAATACTAGATTTGATCAGATAGAAAAAGTGGAGAAAATATTTTTAGGAGGTACTTGCGCTGAGAGTAAGTGGCGTGAAGAATTACAACCAGAACTTCAAAAAAGAAAAATCAACTTTTTTAATCCTGTGGTTGAAAATTGGACGCCAGAATGTCAGCAGCGCGAAGAAGAGGAAAAGAAAATCTGTAATTGCCATCTTTTCTTAATAACTCCAGAAATGAAAGGAGTTTATAGTATAGCTGAAATTGTGGATAGTGTATATAAGCACCTTGATTCCGGCTTTGTTTGGTTTGCAGTTCTAGAGGATGATAGATGGCCAGAATTTCAAAAGAAGAGTTTACAAGCTACTATTGATCTAGTGGGTAGAATATCACAGGGTCATAGTAATATTTCATGTGGTTGGGTTAAATCTCCCACTGACGTATTAGAGTGGTTGAATGATGGGGACGTTTGATTGTGTAGAGATAAAAGGAATAACTAACAAACTTTTTATTCCTTGTAAACTTGAAATCTCTCAATCCACCATAAACTTTCTCCCTGGGTATAATATTCATCAAATGCCCAATAGTTATGAAGGACACTTAGAATTATATCCTAAATCTTCACAACAAGGAATTAATTTAATAAACCTATGTAGAGGAAGAAGAAAAATGGAAATACAGTTAAGTTCTGATCATTGTTTGGTGAATCTTTATGACTGTATAATTTCTGGCTATGGTGGAGGAAAAATAGAATTTACTTTTGACTACCACGTAATATCATTTGAAGATAGAGAAGATATAGTAGTCGAAAAAGAAACTATTGAAAAGAAATTATTAGAATTTGATGATGGAATTTAGAGTTATTATTGCAGGAAGTAGAGCATTTACTGACTATAACCTTCTTAAGAATAAATGCGATTTTTACCTACAAAGAAAATTATTAGATCCAAACATTGAAGTCATAGTAATCAGTGGAGGAGCTTCCGGTGCAGATACTCTCGGCGAAAAATATGCGAAAGAAAGAAATTTGCGCGTAGAAAGATATAATGCAGATTGGAAAAAGTATGGAAAATCAGCAGGCTATCGAAGAAATAAGCAAATGGCAGAAGTTGGAAACGCGCTAATTGCCTTTCGCTCTGGATACGCCGAAAATAAAGGCACCGATAATATGATAAATGTAGCTAGATCTGAAAAACTCTTAGTGCGGGTTGTAGACGAAGATCCTTAATATTGTATGAAGATTAAAGAATTATTACAAGAATTGAAAGAAATAAATTCAACTAACAATTACTTACATCTAAATAGTGGAGGTAATACTGGAAATAATTTTGATATCCTAGGAATTGAAGAAGAAGAGGGTAGATATATTATTTCCTGTGATTCCAATGAAACCCTCGATGGAACATTAACAATCGAAGAGGTTATTAGAATTATTACTCCACTAGAGATGGAAAAGGAAATTGTAGGGAAAGTGAAAATGAAATACTATAATCTCAGCCACATAGAGGATAGTACTAATATTGGATGGTGGCAGCTTAGAACAATATGATAAATCAAGCAATTCAAAGAAAAATAGAAAAATTACAATCTGGCGAAACAATAATAAGTAGAGAAGCTGGAAATTCTATGCTCCCAATTTTAGCTAGTATGGAGCCAGTAGAACTTTCACCCGTAAATTGGGAAGATTGTGAAGCTGGAGACATTGTTTTCTGTAAAGTTAGAGGCCATTATTATACACATAAAGTATATGCAAAAAATGACAAGAAAGGCTTACAGATAGGAAATAATCATGGGCACGTAAATGGCTGGACGACAAAAGTATATGGAAAAGCCAGACTATTATCAAAAGAAGAAAAAGAAAATTTAAAGAAAAAGAAAAATGATTGACTTTTTCTCTTTTGGTGATTACAGATTTGATAATTGGAGTGTTAAAGAAAAAATTCATAAATATATAAATTTATTAGAAATAAAAAATGGACCAGGCGAATATTATTACTTTTGATAGTTTGAGGAAAGATGGATTACTTTTATTTGAATACATTAGAGGAAGTCAACTATACGGACTTAGTAGACCAGAGAGCGATACAGACAGAGGAGGAATTTATATAGAACCTCTTGAAGTTTGTCTTAGTTCTGGAATTGGATTTCCAGTTGACCTAGAGAGTGATAAAAATGATGATACTTGGTACTCGTTTAAAAAATACATGAGTCTCTTAGTAAAATCAAATCCGACGGTTTTAGAAAGTTTGTATATTCCAGAAAATAAAATCCTCTTTAAACATCCAATATTTGATCTTTTACTGGAAAATAGAGAAAAATTTATAACCAAAGCTTGTTTCAATTCTTTTATGGGATATGCTAAAACTCAAATAGAAAAAGCAAGATCCTTAAAAAAGAAAATTGTTATAGGTCATATGGAGGAAAAAAGTATTATGGACTTTGTTTATTATCGTCATAAGCAAGGTAGTAGACTTTTCTCTAAGTGGTTGGAAGAACATGGAATGAAGCAAAGATACTGCGGATTAGTAAATGTTCCAAATATGATTGGTGTTTTCTCTGTCTACTATGATTGGGGAGCACATTTTCAAGAAGAACTTAAAATAAAAGATGAAAATGACTTTTGGAATAAATACTCTAATGATACTTGGAATATAGATGTTAATTCACCAGAGTGGCTATTCTTTGAAACTTTTAGAAAAGATAATGGGTTAACGATAAATAGTTCAAAGAAAGAAATAATAAAATTATATTTAGATGAGTTTTCTAAAGCTATTGGATATAAAGGAATGACTAATAAAGCTGATACTAGCAATCAACTTAGACTCAGTTCTATTCCAAAAGGTAGAAACTCAATAATAGATGTTTCCTATTATCAAGACGGTTATCAATGTTACTGTAGTCAATATAGAAGTTGGAAAGACTTTGAAAAGAATCATAATGAAGAAAGATTTAACTTAGCAAAAGAAAAACAATTTGATCGAAAGAATATGTCACATGCAGTTAGACTTCTTCATATGGGTATAGAAATTGCAAGGGGAGAAGGACTAAAAGTTGACAGAACTGGTATTGATCGAGATTTTATTATGAAAGTAAGACTCGGCGAAACAGATTATGACACGATTTTGGGATATCTAGAAAATAAAGATCAAGAAATGAAAGAAGCTATGGAAAATTCTACTATACCGGAAGAAATTGATCTTAATTTTGTTGATGACCTAATGATAAAAGTTCGAAAAAAATTTTATGGATTAAAATAAAAAAGAAGGGATTAAACCCTTCTATTATTTTTACAAACTCTCAATCCACTTAACTAGAAGATCAATAGCAGCTTCTACATCATCCCAGTGACAGATTTCCACATTAGTATGCATATTCCGATTTGGGATAGAAAGAAGCATTGTCTCACAATCTTTTGCATGTCTCTGAATAGCGTCTGTATTAGTACCACCAGCCCTAGTTGCTTCTTCTTGATATTTAATACCGTTTTTCTTTGCCAGATCTTTCAACTCTTTAGCTAACTTTCTGCTTTTATCTGGGCCGTAAGCGATAACAACTCCTTTTCCTAATTCAATATCTCCTAGTTTCTCTTTACTAATTCCAGCATCAGAATCAGTACTAAAAGTAACATCAAGATCTATTGAAATATCTGGATTAAGACGACCCGCTACAACTTGACATCCTCTAGTTCCAGTTTCTTCTCCAGCTATAGATGCGCCATATATTTTGTAACCATTAGGAACATTTATACGCTTCATTACTTCAGCTACGATATAAACAGCGATTTTATCATCAAGACCTTCTGACATTATTAATTCTTTCTTAAGTCCAAAAGTTAAATCTTCTAATCCCTTTCTGTAAGTTACATAAGAACCTGGATGGATACCAAGATTTTCAACCTCCTCCTTACTACTACAACCAAGGTCTACAAGAAGATCTTCCATTTTAGTTGCCTTCTCATATTCCCCATCTTCTTCTAAGTGAATTGGTTTTTTTCCTATAACGCCGTTAATCCAATTTCCATCCTCTGAAAGAACTTGAATATAGGCTCCCACTAAAGGACGTCGATCAAAACCACCAGCAGACATTATATGAAGAAATCCATTATCTGTTATCATTGTAACAAGGCATGGAATTTCATCTACGTGGCCACTAAGAAGGATCGTCTTAAAACCCCCTGTTGTACTATGATTCTCCCTACTAACTACTCCATTTCCAAAGTTATCTAAAAACTCTTCTTTACAACCTCCAGATTTACATTCATCTATAAATCTTTGAGAAGCTGCATGTTCCATACCACTTTGACTAGGAGTTTGTACTAAGTCTTGTAAAAATTTTAAATTTCTTGCCATTTTATTAATTTTATTTAACACAACTATAAGGAAATGCGCTCCAGAAGCCCTGAGAACCTGATATATGAAAGAAGAAAATAAATAGGTTAGCTGCTACTAACCTAACCCCTTTTATTGAGGATTTCTGAGAATCTATTTTACTATTCTTCAAATTATTTCTCTTGATTGTTGTAGTTCCCTATGGTAATCTGGATATAGAACTATGTCTATATTTCCAAAAACCAAGTTCAGGATCTTCTACAACTCTCTCAAAAGACTCTTCAAGAGACAATCCTTTATTAGAGGATTGATACTCCTCAGAAAATCTCTTCATGAGGGAATTATCTAAGTATTCTTTCATACTTGATGTTTTTAATATTAAATCCGTGAGTCTGAGCTTTTAGATAGCTCTGGTCTTTCAGTCACGGCTACTTAAGAAAGACCAAAAATTGAATCCCCGTAAAACTTGGGGATTCTTTTCTTTTTTTCATCTATAAGGGTTTAATATACTTTCCAGGCGGTCAATTCTAAAAATTCAGGTCCTTTATATAATTTCTTGAATTCTTTATTTAATTCTAATTTACGAGACTCAATAACATTTGTGACTACGGTTCTAAGGTTTGTCATGTTGTAATTTACAGCATTTATTTCATAATTATCCCATAAATACTTCTGAGCCATCGTCCTACTTTTAGTATCTCGGACATTAAAATAAATACAGCAACAAGGAGGAACGAATAAATCAATATATAAAAAATCAGAGTCTATCATCTCCCTTCCAATACTCTTTCTAAATTTTTCAGAATCTAAAATAATGGGAAAAATTGGGATAGAACCCTCGAATCGATTAGAAAGCTCCTCAAGTTCTTCTGGTAAATCTGATAAAATTTTTTGTCTTTTCTCTTCTAGAACCTGACTAATGAACAGCCCCTTTCCTAACCTAATTTTTCTTCCCATCACACAACACAGCAAATTCTATCATGCCATCAAGAAGTTCAAAACTCCAAGCATGATCTACTTTACAGTTCATTCTTTCTGCAAAATCTAAGATAGTACAATATAAAGGTTCTTCATCTTTCGGTTGACCATTGAATTTTATACTTTTACTTTCTATAATCTTACTAGCAGGATTATAATGAAGACCTCTAACACAATCATAAATTTGAACGTCTGGCTCCTCCTTTTGTAATTCTTTAAAACTTATCATTCCAACTAATACATGCTTTTTATCTCTGTAAGCTTCATATAAGTCTAATAATATATCGTCTTTATTCATCAGATATAAGGAAAAACAAGGCCGGAAAATAATCAGAGTAAAAGAAAGAGTGGAATATTTTAAACTTCCACTCTAAAATCCACTCTGAAAACACTACCAGCCTATAATTTCTCAAAGATTGAACTTTTTACCCTATATCCTTTTAATGTAACCCATCCAATAAATAAACCAGAACAGATTAAATTAACTATGGGAAAGTAGATCCAACCTAATGCTAAAATCCATACTAAAACCGGATACTTAATTCTATCATCTTCTTTGTACGTACTTGTCAAAAGAAGAATATTAATAAAGGCTGACAATCCTATCGCCAGCCAATATAAAATTACTCCCGTATTCATTTTCCAATCATTAACATTGTACCCTGTCCGCTACCTCCTGTAACAGTCTCCGGTAACTTTCCATCCCATTTCTCAATCCAATCCTCTTGAACAATCATAGGACTAAGAGAAGCAGCTATCGTTCTGTTATAGTATGCCTCTGCGTCTGCCTTAATTCTCATAGCTTTAGCATTACCCTCGGCCTTAGCAATTTCAATCTTTGCATTTGCTTCAGCTTGCTTTACTTCGTTTTCGGCTTTAAGTGCTGATTGTATAGCCGCATTCTTTTCATTAATAGTTTGCTGAAGCGAAGCAGGAGGATCAATCTTAGAAGTAAATTCCGTCACAATAAATCCTTCTTCTGCTAATGTTTTTTGTAGTCTCTGGTAAACCGCTGCTTCAAATTCCGCACGGTGAGACATAAGACTATCACTGGTAAATTTATTAGCACAAGTTCTATAAGCTTCATAGATACAAGTAGCAATGTAACCGTCTTCCAGAGCATTTATATCAACACGATACTTTACAAAAATATCACATGCCTTCTCTGGATTGATTTTGAACGCAATTGTAGGATCCATCTCGAACACAGTAGCATCCTTCGCGGTCACCTTTACTTTGTCATAGTTTTTACGCTGCACATAAGTCGGGTAAGTGAAAATATCGGTTGAGAAAGGATTATAGAAAACCCACCCCTTACAAGTACCTTCTACACCACCATACTTTGTGTCATCCGTACTCCACTTGTGAAACTTAATACCAATCTCTGCCGAATCGACAACGGTACAAGAGTTAACACAGAAAATCACTACAAGGAGCATTACTAAAATAACTCCTACTAACTTAAAAATTTTTCCTATTTCCATAATTTTTTAAAAGTTTATTATGTCAACTATAAGGAAATAAGACTGAACACTTTTTGGCGCCTAAGTTTACGGAATTATGACGCCACTCATCATCAGCCCACTCAAGAAACTCGGGGCTTCGATTCGTCTATGAAGGCTACGCTATTGAATAGATCCCCGATAATTAGAGCGAAGCGTCTTTATGCACACTTTTTATTTTGTTGGGATCATTATTAGCATATGAAATTTTTTTTTCCTCGAAAGTGTTCATTTTGCGTTCTAAAGACCCTCAAACCTTTATCTGTGAACCAGGGCGACGAAAAATGCTCATGAAGTCGTCCTTGGTGGGTTAACAGAAGTAACACTGAAATGTTACAATTAAAAAATTATAAAATGTTTAAGACAACAGAAAATGTACCGGCAGGAATTCGGTATATAAGTGAATGGAAAGATTTTCAAATTAAACCTTTTCCTCACATCCTGGATAAAAAGATACCTGGATGTGGATTTACAAGTTACTGTTTAACTAATAATCAGGATGTAGTATTATGTAGTCCTAGAAAAATATTACTCCAGAATAAAGCGGATCAGCATGGAACGGAAGTATTTTATCTCATGAATTATTATGAGCAGATTGTTGGAATGGATAAAGATTTAACAAAAATAAGCCGGGCTAGTTTGAAAGTACCAGATGAACCGAATGAAAAAGAAAAAAGTGAGTATTTTTCAGATATTACTAAGCGTCTCATGAATTATATTGATGGAAGAAGATTATCTGGTCTTCCGTGTAAAATTCTTGTTACGTATGATAGTTTTCATCTAGTAAAGGATGTACTTCGAAATGCTCTTATTCTTCATAAGTTTCAAATTGTAATAGATGAATTTCAATCTATTTTTACGGACTCTCGTTTTAAAAGTAGTACAGAATTAGGGTTTTTAGACCAACTTAAAAATATTCAGCAGGTTTGTTATGTCAGTGCTACTCCAATGATAGAAAAATACTTGGAGAAAATAGATGAATTTAATCAACTTACTTATATTGAGCTTGATTGGGAAGCCTTACAACCAGGACGAACAATAAAGCCAAAATTGAAAGTTCTACAATCCAGGTCAGTGTTTTCATCAGCGAAGGAAATTATAGAAAAATATAAGACCGGTCAATTTGAGAAAAGTTGGAAGAAAGACCGCGATAAAATAATAGAAATCGAAAGCAGGGAAGCGGTCATTTATGTTAATTCAGTTTCTAATATTATTAGTATTATTAAAAATGCTAATTTACAACCAGAAGAAGTAAATATTCTCTGTGCTAATACTCCAGAAAATGTTAAAAAACTAAAGGCTAGGTTGGGAAAGAAGTATGTAATTGGGAGAGTTCCTTTAAAAGGACAACCGCATAAAATGTTTACTTTGTGCACTAGAACTGTATACCTCGGAGCAGACTTTTACAGTACAAACGCCAGGACTTTCGTGATTAGTGATGCTAATATAGAGACGTTAGCTGTTGACATCTCCCTAGACCTACCTCAGATCCTAGGTAGACAACGTTTAGAGGAGAATCCATGGAAGAATGAAGCAACTTTCTATTATAAATCTATTTGTGATAGAAAAGTTCTTACACAAGAGGATTTCAATAAATTTGTTGAGTGGAAGATGAAAGAAACACAATCCAAATTCAATAATTATAATACTTGTGCGGAACCAGATGCTCAAATAAGAATGTATGATAAACTTGTTAAAATGGAGAATTATCGAGATGACTACGTAGCCGTTAATAAGACTTATGATCCTATTACAGCAAAAACAAAGTTAATTCCTGTACTCAACAAGCTAGTTATTATATCTGAACAAAGGGCATTTGAAATTCAGCAGATTGATTATGCAGATCGATTTACAGTTTTCAGCTCAGTTGGTAAAATTTCGTCAACTAATAAAATAAATGATCAAGTTCAGCAATTTTTACAGGTTTACGAAAAATTACCGTCTCTATATGAAAAGTTAAAATATCTTTGTGAATATCCCGTTCCTGATCAATTTAAGAAAGACTATATTTTAGGTCATATAACAGAAAAACATTTCAAAGACTATTACTTAACATTAGGTTCAGAAAGACTTAGGGGATTATCTTACAATATTACTAAAATTAATAAAGAGCTTGGTATTATAACATTTGATCAGGAAAAATTAAAAAATATTATCTTGAAGGAGTTTAATACTGGTGATAAATTAAGTAGAGATGATATTAAGTTTAAATTATCTATATTATATAATCAGATAGGTTATAAGAAGACTCCAAAAGCTGTAGATTTAGAGGAGTGGTTTACATTAAAGAAAATTCAAATAAATACACGGTTAGAGGATGGATCTTATAAAAGAGATCATGGTTTTGAAATTTTAGCAAAGAAATAATGATAAATTTAAAAGATATACAAGCAAGAAATTTAATTAATCCAGAGCCAAAGGAGGTAACTGAGGCTCGTAAATTTATAAGAGATTCGTTTAAGAATCTTATGTTTGTGGAGGGAACTCATCAATATTTCGTAGGAAGTAAAGAGTTGCCTTCTGTTTCAGCGGTTTGTCATTCTTTTCAGCCAGAAGTAGATTGGGATTCTATTGCAGCTAGGAAGGCAGAGAAGGAAGGGAAAACTAAGGAGGAATTATTAGAGGAGTGGCACCAGAAAAATATCACGTCAACTTCTTGTGGCAGTAAAACGCATTATTTTGGGGAGCAGCTCATGAATCTTTTTATTGGAGAGCAGGTTAATCTTCCTTTTCAATATACTCCCGATAATTATATAATTCCTTATGCTCCAAAAGAAAAAGCGGTAGAAGCATATTGGACAGATATACTCAATAATCCTGACGTGTATCCTGTTATGCCGGAAACTAAGATTTATATAGACAACGGAAAGATAAAGCCATATGCTGGAACCTTTGATATTCTTTTAGCTTACAGATATCATGGTGGAATTGTGTTTGCGGTTCAAGACTTTAAGACGAACGCTGATCTTAAGAATGATTTTAACCGATTTAAAAAGAATCACCTCTTAGATCCTTTTACAGACTTAATCGATGAGCCGCTTTCGATCTATAGTATTCAGCTCTCTCTTTATCAATTAGCCTTAGAATCTATTGGAATTTCAGTAATAGACCGAACTTTAGTATGGTTAAAAGAAGATGGGAGTTATGAGAAAATTAGAACGAAAGACCTAACTGATAGACTTTTAGCCTGTCTTCCTTATTCTTGATGGAGAAAATATTAAAAGAAATAGAACCGAAGATAGTGAAAATTATTCATTATCAAGCCGAGACAAGAGAGAAACGGGGATGGTGGCGAAAAGCTAAAGTTTATCCGGCGGGTTGGTATGACTCTAAAGGAAAACTCATTGAATTTGTGATTGGTGAGAACTTTATAATTCCCGATGACAAAATTGAAGGTCTCGGATTTCTTTGTGAATCTGGTAAGAAGATTTATAAAGATGAGGAAGGAAAAATAAAAGTTAGGAGGTTTGGCTATGAGTTGTAGAGGATTTACGCTTAACATGTGGATTGGAAAAGAGAGAATGGAAGATATACTCAGAGAAGAGGGATATACGATTCAAACTTTCGACGAGTTATTGATAGAGTCTGGTCATTCGTGGAAGGATTTTAACGGTCTTGATTATAACACTAGGACTTGGAAATTTGCATGGAAAGGTAGAAGAGAAAAGGAAGAACTACAGAAGGGAATAGTTGAATTAATTCCTAACATAGAAAGAAACATAAAAAATGGTAATAAAGGTTCTTGGTTATTTTGGAGAGAATCTGTAGATAGGTTTTTAATTAATAATGTTGCTCATAGAATATGTAGACAATTAGTTAACAATGTATTATGATAGCAAGATTTACAATAGTTAATAATAGTAATGAAAAATTGTCCGCGCTGGAAAGTTCTGGAATGGAAATAGTCGCGGGAAGTGTCAGACGAGAACAAGCAACTGGAATTCTTATTGATTTAGTTGAAAATAAGTGTCTGTTTGTTTACCGCGATTTACCTCCATTCAATGATATCCCAGCGCTAAATGATTACTACCTTGATACTACACTTGAGGAGCTTGGAAAAATACCGTCTGATTTAGCTATGAGATCCTTATAAGTGTATGAAAGAAGAAAAAGAATCTAAAAAGAAGGTAAGTAGAATAGTGAAAGAAATTGAACTAAACTGCGAACTATAGGAGAGATTAGGTGTATTTGCCTAGTTTCTCCTCTCTTTTCCTTAAACTTGTGAAAAGAAAATTTAAAATATATAAAAATGGATAAAAAGTATAATTTAAATGAAGAGCTGAAAAAGGCTTTAGGATTGGCTTTTGAAGAGGCTCAGACATTAAAGTTGAAGCGAGTTACTGTAGAAGGGTTTATGTATTATGCTCTTGGACTCTATGTAACTAATAAGATTGATAATGTTGTCCTTAAAAATTATTTTGAAAAATGGGATAAGGGTGATATGTCAAAGCTCATGGGTAGAGTTAGAGATGCATACAATGAAACAAAGACCGATACTTTTTCTCTGCCATCTTCTTATAGTCCAGATTCAATTTCCGGTATCCCCTGTAGTGAAAAATTAGAGGAAGTATTTGATACCGCAGTTGAGTATAAGAAAAAATTGTCTATTATGGATCCGGATGACGATGAAATTTCTTTAGAGCTTGTATTATTTGTAATTTTGAATAATAATAGTTCTCTTTTAGATGACATCGACGGAAGATTTGCAGATCCTATGATACTTTTAAATACAATCAAGGTTTCGGATTTTGCTAAGAATATATTGAATGTTGGTGGAAAAAAACCAGACGACCTTGATATTAAAGATATTATGCAAGGCCCTGATTTAGATAAGTTAATTCAGAAGGGACTTGAGGAAAATAAAAAAATGACACCAGAGGAAATGAAACGTGATGATGATGAGTTTGAAGAGTACGGACAAAGTGAAGCTGTCGCAGGACAATCATTAGATCCAAATAGTACAACTCCAGAACTTGACCGTTTCAGTACTGATATGACTCGTAAGGCCAAAGAGGGAAAGTACGATCCTGTTTATGGAAGAGATAGAGAAATTGAACAGATGATTAAAATACTTCTCTGTCGAAAGAAAAATAATGTTGTACTTCTTGGAGACGCTGGATGTGGAAAGAGTAGTCTGGTAGAATTGTTAGCTCAGAAGATTGTAAAAGGTGATGTCCCTGAGGCATTAAGAGAGAAAAGAATTTGTAGTCTTGATCTTAATGGTTTAGTTGCTGGAACAAAGTATCGTGGTCAATATGAAGAAAGATTACAGAACATAATCAAAGAGGTGTGTGATAATCCTAGTATCATTCTATATATTGACGAATTCCATAATTTGATTGGAAATGGTGGAAGTGCTGGTAATGGTGATGGTGCAAATATTTTGAAGCCCTATCTATCTTCTGGCAGTCTAAGAGTTATTGGAAGTACTACGAGTTCAGAGTACAGGCAGTTTATCAAAGATGCAGCTCTTAAGAGAAGGTTTCAGAATATAACAATCACAGAACCTACAGTTGATGAAACTGTTGAGATTCTTAAAACTATAGCACCAAAGTATGAGGAGTTTCATAAGGTTCGTTATAATATATCTGTTCTTAGGGCTTGTTCTGAATGGGCGGGACGATATATAATAGAACGTCATTTCCCAGACAAAGCTATTGATGTTCTTGATCAGGCTGGAGCTATGGTAAAATTAACTGTAGTAAAGGATACAACTGAACTTGAAGAGTGTGAAGCAAAAATAAAAGATCTAGCTGAAAAGAAATCTAAACTAGTTAAAGCTCAGAATTTTGAAGATGCTATTAAGATTCGCGATGAACAACAGGCCGAAGAAAATAAAAGAGAGAAAATTAAGGCGGAAATGGAAAAGGCTAGCTCTCTCAGAAGTAAGTGGCCTGAAGTAACAGTAGATCAAATCGCTGAGGTTGTTTCTGGAATTAGCAAAATACCTGTAGAAAACATAAAAGCAAATGATCTTAGCAAACTCAAGACAATGAAGGATGAGTTAAGTGCTAGAGTCATTGGCCAGAAAGAAGCAGTAGATACACTAATCCTTGCACTTCAGAGAAATGTTCTTGGTCTTAGAGATCAAACAAGACCAATTCTTTCATCGCTTTTGGTTGGACCTAGTGGAGTGGGTAAGACGTTAATTTGTGAGGAGTTGGCTAGAACATTCTTTGGATCTATAGATAAACTTGTAAAGATTAATATGGGAGAATTTACAGAAGAACATACTGTATCTAAACTTATTGGATCTACTGCAGGTTATATAGGATACGAAGATGAGAGTATTTTGGAAAAAGCATCTAGTCTCAAGAATTTCATAATATTATTTGATGAGATTGAAAAAGCACATCCGAAGATTTTTGATATATTCTTGTCTTTAATGGATAAGGGAGAAGTTACTTTGGCCAACGGAAAGAAAGCTGATTTTCGAGATGCTATTGTTATATTTACCGGAAACATAGGAACTAAGCAGATCAAACAGAATGGAGCTGGTTTTGGTTTTAGTAAAGTAACAACGGCAGAAGAAAAACAGAAAGCGAACGAAGGAATTGTTAAGAAGGCTATTGAGAAGACATTTAGACCAGAATTTATAAATCGACTGAATAGTATAGTAACGTTTAATGAACTTGGTCAGCCTGAATTAATTAAGATTTTTGATCTTGAATTATCTAAGCTGAAAACAAGACTTAAGGCAAAAGGTTATACTATCAAGGTAACTTCAGCTTTGAGGAATTTCATTATTAGTAAGTGTGATAAGAATTTTGGTGCAAGAGATCTTCAAAGAGGAATTCAAAAATATATAGAAGAATCAATTTGCAATGAGCTTTTGAATTTGCCCATTGAACAAATTAATAATATTGCTTCTATCTCAGCTGATATTGATAAAGATAGCAAAGTAGAAATAACATTCGCTGAGAAGAAACCAAAAAAGGTGAAAGTGGAGGTAGAAACAGTAGAAACAAAAAAAGAAGAGGAGAATTAAACTCCTCTTTATTTTTATTCTGGTAATTGAAATCTCTGCATATTTTGAAATGCTGGAATAAAAGCATACATGGTTTGAAGTACAGAGAAAACATTTCCATGTGTACTATCTAAAAGCGGAATATTGTTTCTTTGACATTGAACTTTTACAATTCCAGAATTAACATAACCATCACTCATTCTTACTACTATTTTACCAAGACCAGAAAAACTAGCAAAATAATAAAGAGGAAGAGTTGCTGTACTTTTGCGAAGAAAATTGAAGAAAAGACAATCACATGCGTTAGCCCAATCATTAATTAGGTTAAATGATTGTACAAATTCTCCATTTTGTTCATTTATTTCCTGATTACTAACTGGAGCTCTTGGATCCATTATTGTGTAAAGGTTTCCTCTAAATTGAAGCAATGATTTTGGGTCGTCTGGATTTGTAAGAGCTACTAGTCCATCAATAAACTTTCCACACCAATCAAATTTTGGATCATTCTGATTTGCTGGAAATGATCCTAGTAACATAATTTTTAAACTATTTCCTTGAGGTATTTCATCTCCAGGATTTATAACTAATACATTTTTACTTATCTGATTCATAGTTTTTAAAAGTTAAAGAGAAAGGGATAAAACCCAATCTCTTGTTATTAGAACCAACATACTTTTTCAAGTTTTGGTTTATAAATTTTTCTAAGTTCTTTCATATTCCCGGATTCAATCAAGATAGCTACATCTGCATATTCCGGACTATCTGTTTTTATCATATATTGATTATATACATAGTCATGCTTTTTTTCTTGTTCTAAATATTCACTATAATCTTTTATGATACAGAAATTTCTTCCGTTCGATATAGCAGTTTTCACATCCTTCTTTAATTCTTCAAGATCATATCCGTAAAGAGGCAAAAATTCTGTGCTTTTTAACTCTTTTCTTAACCCGGCATTTATAAATCTATCAATGGCGTGGAAAATAGAATTCATAAGGTTTCTATCAACAGCCACTAATGATTTAGACATATTTTCGTTTACTTGCTCGGTTTGTACTTGAGTTTTGTCTATTGAAAAAGCTACGATCGCCGTATCAATTTCTCGCCTTTCTATACTAATATCTTTTGGCACTCCTTTTCCATTCTTTACCATTCCGACAAAGTTAGGATAATACCTAGAGATTAAATTAGAAGTAATAGACAACATCATCTTTTGCTGATCAGGATCAAATCCAGTATGTACTATCATAACTAATATCCTCCGTTTTTAAAATTAATACTCACATCTATAAGGTTTATAGACCTTTTTTCTCCAAATACTGATACAGATCCGACGTAAAGTTTAATGGTATCGGATTTGGATTTGGAATTAGACTTTTTAATAATTTTGTAAGTTCATGAAATTTTCCCTTTTGTACACTTTCTTTTTGCAAATCTCTAATCCTGAAAGTATCTATTCCATAAGCTTCTTTTAAAAACTTATCTCTTATCTTATCTTTCTCTTCACTGTGATATTCTGAATCTAATTCTATAGCTAATTTTACTTCTGGAATGTAATAATCACATAAGAAAAATAATCCTTTATCTAATCCTTCTATTCTTTGACTATTTTTTATTATTATTGGCATTTCTCTAATAACAGTAAATGGATTAAAGTAGCCAATATTAATTAAGAAATCAAATAGTTTAGCTTGTTGACTTCTAAAAGATAATTGCTTTTTTCTGGTATATTTTTTAGCCGATCTTGGATTTGGATATACTATAGCTTTAAAGTTTACAATTTTGCCGGATTTTGAAATAGCATACTCAGGAAAACTCATGAAATCAATTCCTGGTATAAAAAAGTTATTTCTATAGTCCATTTTCTTTTTCTAAAATAGAAGAGAATAAAGAAACATATTGTTCTAAATTCTCTTTTTTATTATTACATATATAAAGATTTCCTGTCTTCTGAAGCGCGTTTTATGAATTTGAAATTATATTCTCATCTTTTTCCCTAAGAAAAATCATGTTGTTTTTCCCCTCTGGCATTAAAAGCAAGAATCTATTTGTTTCTTCTTCAACTACTTTTTTCCAAAACCACTTTCCTTTAATGTGTCTTGGTTTAGATATTAATATTGCTAATACTGAGTCTCCAAGGCCTACATAATTGTAAGTCCATCCATCTTTTTTTGGATAAGTTACTTCTAAATATTGTGTAACCTTGTATCTGGCTATAGCAAATATATCTTTCTTTGTAGCATCTTTAGGAAAGAACATCATTTTAAGATATTCTGTAATTTCTTTACATACTTTATCGTCTTTTTCTTCTTCTAACGGTGGAATTTTTGATATTGCCACTCCTCCCAAAGATAATTCAAGGTTATCTGTTTCTAAAATGACTTCAGAGTCTTCATATGGAATTGTAATATTTTCATTAACTACTACTGAAGTTCCAATTAATTTCTTAAGAGGTTTTATTAATCTAGAAACATTCTTTTTTATCACATACTTAGGACTTGTTTCTTTACCAATCAAAGATTTTAGGTAGTTATTTGATTTCCATGATTTATAAAGATCTCTGCCTGATAAGAAAACAACATCACTCCAAGTTGCAATGAATCCAAGTAAATATGGAGTAGTAAATGCATCTATACTTCTAGCCGCTGAGATATAACCGCCGAAAGGATTAAAACCAAATATACTAATCTCATTTTCTTCAGACCACTTAATAATATCGTAATTAAATTCGAGTGGACTAATATTAAGAGATATGTATTTTATTTTTTCTCCGGTTTTTTCTTCTATTGATTTTATTTCTTCAATAGATTCAGGGTTAGATACTCCAAAGTTCTTTATTCTCTTGACATCTTTCAGTTCTTTAATCATATCTTTTCCTATAGTCCAATCAATTTTTGGAGAAATTAGGAGAAGATCTACTGCATTCCTTCCAATAGTTTTTAAATGACCAAATAATGCCTCATCCAAGTGATCAATGAAGTCTGTATAAACTACTAAAGGTGTATTTACATTAATAGACTTTATGTAATCATCTATTAAATAGTCATTATTGGCAGGAATAGACGTAAAAATATATCCAGGATCATCGAGAATTCCAGAAACGGGTCTCTCAGTAATTGTAGATGTATCAATACCAACTCCTTTTATTTTAAATAATTCTTCTTTTATCATAAAATTGAAATGTTAATATAATCTTCTTTATAATTTTCAGGAGTCCACATAAAATTTATTTTAGGACTATTATCAGGATTTATCATTACTGTATTTTTTAAAAAAACAGAATCCCTAAGTGTTCCTATATTTTTTAATAGTTCTCCTATAACTTCAAATATAAGTTTTATATAAGTTTTATTCCTAAGAAGTAATAATTTTATAACTACAAAATCTGCTTTGTTTATAGAAGATAAAGGAATATATTCACCAGTTCTGAAGTTTTGAATCTGAAATAATGATTTTATTCTTTCATCTTCTGGAGAATTAAAAAATTTAATACATTTATTTGGTTCTGTTGATAATTTTAGACGTTTTGATTTTCTAGGATCTGAAGAATCATTTAGAATATTATATCTAGAATGATGTCTTTGATCGTAATTAACTTTCTCGGTAAACTTTAATTCATATTTTTCATTTATCATTAAAGTTTCTCCTTTACTAATTACTTTATATCTATCGTCTATCGTAACTATCTTAAGCCCTTCGATATTTTCAGAACATATCGTATTTGGATATCCTTCTTTATAATCAATAAACCAGATTTTATTTCTATCTTTCTTTTCGTCTTTTTGGAGAAGTTTTAGAACTTCTTTAAATTCCTCAAACTTATGACTTCTAGTTGTTTTATAGTAATTATTATCTATAATGAACATCTGGAAATATCTATCACCAACTATTTTATTATAAAAGTCTAAAATAGCTGATCTTGTGGTGTTTAGTGCCTGTGTTTTTTCGTATTTTTTATCACTAACACAATCCCAGCATGGTAAGTAGAAATCACAAGAAGAATCTATATAAGTTAGTGGAACAAGAGATTTATTGCACTTATAGCAATTATTTCTTTTTATTTCTCCTAATTCGAATAGATCATTAACACTTAAAAAATGATTTTCTTTTACGTGTTTTTCAAATTCATCAATGTTAGATGAAGTAAAATTACAACAACTACATTTATATTCTAACATATCTCACAAAACTATAACCATCTCTTCTTTCTCTATCAGTTTCTCTAAATTCATTTCTAAAATTTGGAAAAAACGTATCAGCTTCTACAGGTTCTTCATCTATTTCAGTAAGTAATAGAGTATTAGTATACGGTAATGCTTCTGTGTATATTAATCCTCCACCAATTATAAAGACTGAAGGCTCTGCTCTGCAAAAATCTAGAGCCCGTTTTAAGTTATTAAATACTTCACAACCAGGTATTTCTTTTATAAATCTAGATAATACTATATTTTTACGTCCTGGAAGTGGGCCATTGGGAAGACTATTGAAAGTTCTAGAGCCCATGATTATTGTATTTCCCATAGTTATATCTCTAAATCTTTTCATATCTTCTGGAATGTGATATAAAAGTTGACCCTTGTTTCCGAGAGCCATCCTTTTACCTGCCACTGCTGCTATAATAGTTAAATTATTCATTTGTTTTGAGAACCTCTATATTATTTTTTAAAACATTAATATAATCTCCATGAAAATAATCTTTACTCTCGCTTGCAATACAATGAGCCCATTTGAAATAAATTTTTAAACAATTTTCTTGTTCTCCAGATTCTATTTTATCAATTTCTCCGATATATTCAAGAGTTTTAATTATATCCCCAGGTTTTAAATTTTCTGGTTTTAATCTTTCCAATAACTCTTTTATCGTTCGTATATCTGGAGATTTCTCTAAGAACATTTGTAATATTTTTCTCATACTGCTACATCTGCTTTAATATGTGGCCAAGGATTATATTCTTCCAATGTAAAATCTTCAAATTTAAAATTATCTATATTTTTTATTTCTGAATTAATTTTCATCACTGGTAATTCTTTGGGCTCACGAGTTAATTGAAGTTTGGCCTGTTCGATACAATTAAGATATAAGTGCGTGTCTCCAGTCGTGTGTATAAATTCACCGGGCTTATATCCAGTAATTTGAGCAACCATCATAAGAAGAAGAGAATAGGATGCGATATTAAATGGAACTCCCAAAAACCAATCTGCACTCCTTTGATATAATTGAAGATCCAAATATTCTCCTCTTACATAAAATTGAAAAAATGCATGACAAGGAGGCAATACGAAATCATCCATTTCTCCAGGATTCCAAGCACTTACGATTAAACGTCTAGATCCCGGATTATTTTTTATTTCTTCAATTACGTTTCCTAACTGATCAATCGTCTCCGAAATAGGCAACATTCCATATTCTGTATAAATTGCTTTTTCAGTTCTTTTTGGCCAAGATCTCCACATAGGTCCATAAGGAGGATATTTGATGTTTTCTGGATCTTTCCAAGCTGTCCAAATATTTACATTTTTCTTCTCAAGTTCCTCAATATTTCCAGACCCTGAAATTATCCAGAGCAATTCCTCAATAATTCCCCTAATAAATAATTTTTTAGTAGTTAATAGAGGAAATTTACCACCGCTGAGATCATATTTAGCTTGTGTACCAAAAATGCTGAGAGTCCCAACACCAGTTCTATCTTTTTTCTCAACTCCTTCATTGAGAATTTTTTGCATTATATCTAAATATTGTTTCATTCTTCTTTTGTTTTTTCGAGTCCTCTACAATTATTGCAATAACATTCCCCATAGTCAATCATATCACAAATTTTATCTGTATTAGGATTAACCCACGCTCTCATTTCAATGTTATCACTACCACACTTTGCACAGACTAATTTTTTCATGCTGTAAAAAAGTTTATGTTTCCTTTTCCTATTATATGTGCCCTATCTTCACCTAAAGTATATTCAATATCTCCTTCAAAATTTCTGATAATACCTGCACACCATGGATGAGATTTACACCAATCTTCTATTTTTGGATTAAATTTTTTAGCCTCTTCTAAATTAACTACACAAACCATTCCAGAATCTGCACAAAAAGTTCCTAATTCTTTAAAACCTTCCATTAGATTGTCTAGTTCTGCATAGTTATCAGAAGACTTACATTTCTTTTCTACTTCTAATACATTTTCTAATCCGGTTCCTTCATAGATTATTTGAGACCAATCACCATAGAGAGTATCTTCACTTATATAATTTGTGAATCCCCAGACATTTAGATCTTCTCCGTTATTTGTGATTTCCCAAGTGTCATTTTCTTTATCCCATTTCTCTTGGTCCTTTATATACTCCTCCCACCTATATCCTCCATTATCATCTGAATAGTCTGATAATTTTGGTCTCGGAGTATCATAATCTTTCTCTTCTACCAAGTAACCTGGATCTGTAATTAAAATATCTCCTTTAAATTTCATATAATTTATTTAAAAACATTTCAAGTATAAGGGAAAGAAAGTAAAGTAGGAGCAAAATCCCCTACTTCATGTATCGTACAAACTTAACCATACCAATGTTAAGCTGCATATCTTTATAATATTTTAATTCTTTTTCCATTTCAATATCACAAATGGTTTCTTCTGTGTAAAAATGTTCTAAGTGTCTTATTACATCATAACTTCTTTCTTCTTGTGTAAACCCATATAAAGGAGTATATAAAGAAAAATCTTCACACATTTCTTCTATTTTATTTTGTATTCCGAAATTTATTAAATTTTCTATAATATCATTAACTAAAATATTTAATAGTTCGTCATCATCCAATCTAGTATTAAAGAAATCCCAAACTTTATTAATATTATCACTGTCTCCAATTTTTCCGTGCTCATCTAAAACTGTTGGAAGTTGAAGAGCATCTGCAATACACTCTGCTGAAGAAGCTAAGTGATAATCGTAACTGGTTTTTATGTTTTCTTTATTTAAAAATTCATTAAGTATAAAGTAAGTTAATCTAGGAAATCTAAAAATAACTCTCTTTCCTTTATTTTCTTCTCCCTTACCACCATATAATCTTCCAATAGTATTATTAGAAGTTACTATGAAATCTGTTCTCCACTTATCAATTTCTTTTGGTAATGGATCATAGAATCTCATAAAATCCCAAAGAAACCTAATAACTTCATATTCTGGAGGATTAAGAGTATAGATTCCTTCGTTACGACTATAATAATATGTGGTGTCTTTGATGTAATAAGTCTTAATAATACTTTTTACCGATTCAACTAATTCTTGCATAGTTTTCATATATTAATAAGGAAACGCGGCCAAAAAAGTTCGAAACACTTATTATTGATTGAAATAGGACCGGGGACCTAGAAACCCCGGAAAGTATAATAATATTAAATTAAATTATGAATAGAAGAATTGTTTTAGTAGATCAAGTAGAAACACCAGGATACATGGTTTATTTTGGTGCTGGACTTGGTGATGAAATCTATACAATTCAGCAATTAGATAGTCTTAGTGAACAGGATAGGAAAACTATACTTACTCTAGGACCAAGTGATGCTGTTTTGTTAGTTGGTGGTGTTCCTTTTAAATATCTTAGGGACTATTATCATTTTGGTATTAGATCTGAGAATTTTTCTGATTGTGTTAAGCTTAGAAGACTTAGCATAGAAGGAGGAGCATTTGTAAAGGAAGTATTAGAATTTCCTGATCAAGAAACTATAAAAGATTTCATGAGTCCAGATTTTACTAAACCTGTAGTATTCCTGGATTATAAACAAAAAGTAATACACAATTGCGAAGAGGCAATTAGAGCTATCGATTATTTTGATTCATTGCCTCTCGATACTAACTATGGATTTGACTATGAAACTTCTGGAATGCCTCTTGATAAGGAGTTTTGGATTTCGGGAGCATCCATTTGTACTAGGAATATAGGAGCTTTTATTAGTTTTACGGATATTAGACATGAAGTTGGTGAAAATTCTCCTCAATTTCTCTTAATGAAAATGAAACTTGGTGCTTTTCTTAAAAAAAGAATGGATCATATTTGGACATATAATATGCAGTTCGAGTTCCAGGTTTCACATCGAGAATTAGGAGTAGATCTTTATAATTTATGTGATGCTTCCGTAGTTAATACGATGGATGGAAATCACTTAAAGAAATTTTCACTTAAATGGACTGCTCAAAATGTTCTTGAAGTAAATGTTTGGGATACTGATTTTGATTATCTCTCTGATACAATAGATGCAATGTTATTTGTAGAAGAAGGACGATTAAAAAAAGATAAGCATAAAGTTCTTAGAGTAGATAAAAATACTTTTGAACAAACAAGTGAGTGGCAAGAAATTTGTAGTAAGTACCCAAAATATATAGGAGAATTTAAAAGCTTATTACTTGAGTATTGGGGAAATCCATTTATGTGCGTTCCTAGCGATATTTTAGGGTATTATTGTAATCTTGATGCTTTCTATACTCTAATGATTTATGAAAAAAGAAAAAATGATTATTCGGAAGATTGTTGGAAAGTAAATTTAGATAATACTCGCCTAGGATGTCGACTTATGGCTAGTGGTCTTTATATTGATGAACCGTTCAGAGCAAAGTATGAACACTACTGTCACCAGATGATGGCGTGGGGAATTACTTATTGTGCTGAAGCTAGATGTCACGTTAAAATGGCAAAACATCAGGCCCTAGCAACTAATATAAAGCGCTATAAACCAGAAGCTGTAATTTTATTAAAAGATAATAAGTTCTTTAATGGAAATGCAGTAGAAATTTCAAAACAACTTCTTCTTGATCATCTTGATAGTATGGATGCTTATGATACTGGAATAGATGAGGGGTCTTTGGTTATGAGATTTGGAAATAAATTTGCCGAAAAGTTTATGGATGTTGTAAGAGACGCTATGCAACAAGTAAAAATGAAAGGCAAAATTGATGAATCAGTAAAAAGAAAAAGAAAAATTCTTGATATTATAGCTGACGGAATTAAACCTCTTCTTGGTATTGATAAGCTTAAGTTGGGAAATAAACATACGGAACTTGAGAAGTATATGTATTATGAAAGGGCTTATAATGAATTGATGAAAGTAAGCCAAACTCAGCTTAATGATATAAATAATATTCCCGATGAAATTTATGCATTTGGTAGGAAATTTAATTTGCTTGATTATTCAAATTATATAAGTGATAATTATTTTAAGTGTAAAAGTCCTATAGAAAATGATGAAATAGCACTTGAATTTACGAACTTATATAAAAGTCAAACAGCATTTCTTACGGCAATGCTTGAAAGTACCCAACAATTGACAAATACTAATAAATTCTATGAATCACAGGGAATAACTGATATTAGAGTAGGATTTAATCAGTTTATGTCAGAGTGGGAGTCGTATTATAAAGGTGAACGAAAACAATATTCTTATCCACAGAAAACATTTGACTTAGCACTTAAATTCTTCCAAAATCCAACTGACGATAAAGTAAAGGAGACATGGACGAATTTTAATGGTTATGTGGCTCAATCTCAACTTTTTCCAGACATGAATAAACAATATCTGGAATATGAAAAAGTCTTCAATCCTTCTGACTTACAAGAGGATTTCTACTTTATGAGAAAACTTACTCTTAATTATTTATTATTTAAGAAATATTCCAAACTTGATTCTACTTATGTTGGATCTGATGGTATGTTCAAGAAGAATAATAAATATGTAATTGAAGGAGAAGATCATATTCCATTGAGATATGCAGAACCCACAGAACCAGGTGCAGTAGAAAAGTGTTTTGTGCATTATGAAGTAAATACAAAAAGCTCAAAACGTTGGTCAAGTGGTTTCCATACTATCATAAGTCATGGTGATTGTAAGGATGTTCTATGTCCTCCACCAGCTTGGGATGAAAACGGAAATATAATTTATGGAGGTAGTCCACAGCTACTGACATATTTTGATATTAGCAGTGCTGAGGTCAAGGCAGCTGGATATGCTAGTGGTGACCCAGATTTAATAGATAAGTTTAATAAAGGTGAAGATATTTATATATATTCAGCTAAACTTTATCTTGGAGAAAATGGTTGGAATGTACTAACCGATAAAGAAAAAAAGAAGTGGAGGAAGCGATTTAAGACAATATTTTTGGGTGTTCTTTATGGACTTGGTAAAGCATCTTTAGCTGAAAGACTTGATGCTAGTGTTGAAGAAGCCGACCATATCATCCAATCTCTCTATAAATCATTTCCAAAACTTCGAGAATATGTGGATAAGCAAGGACAATATCCAATAGATCACAATGGATATGTCAATACAATGCTTGGAGATAAACTTCAAGTAAAAGAAGTTGAATATTATAAAAAAGCAAAATCTGATAGAGAAAGAAATAATATTATTGCACGTATGAAGAGATTAGGGGTCAACTTGCCCATCAGTTACTGGGTGGCCTAAATAAAATTAGGAAAACTAAGAGAATTGCTGGAAGTTAAAAAAAATAATCAGCAGTCCAAAGAAAGGATTCAACGACTATGTACTTAATTTGTAATATAGTCTTACTTAAAATAAATAATTTTAAAGAAAAGCCAGGGTGGCACCTCTTCCATTAAATTTGCCATAGTGGAAGCAAAATAATTCAAATTGCTGGAAGATCATAAAAAGATAAATCAGCATCCTATAAAATAGGTTCAACGACTATCGTGAATTACTTTATAAAGATAATATAGTCTTAGAAAACCTTAAAGGTTGAAAAAAGTATGGCATGTGGATTTATGCATAATATTAGTAAATCTCTTGATGAAAATTGGAAACATCCACTACAACCTATTATTGTGGTCCATGATTCGAATACTAATTACGTTCCAGTATCGATGATTTTTGATATGAGAAAATTTTATGATGAGAATTATACTAAGTATTGTTCTCAGATTGGTCCTGGAATATTTCTCCTGTTTGACCTTTTATCTGGTTATTCGTATGAGACTGCAAAAGAAATGAAGCAGATTGACGAAGATACAATTGAATATAAGGGAGATGCGTATAGTATTCTGAAGATATATGATAAAATAATGGCTTGTAAGGAATTAAATCCAGAATGCGATAAAACGCGTGATTGGATTGTTTCTCAGATGCAAATGATAACGGATCCTATGGATAGATTTATTAGAGAACTTGGTTGTAACATGACTAAGGATATCTCTAAAATAACAGTCAGATTCCATAGAAATAACAACAAGAAGTTAGGTTGAAAATACTTAACTTCTTTTAGTTTAATTATATATGAAATTATTAGAATGTTGGAAACCTCTCAAATATTATAGATCAACTTCCGGACAAATAGAGTTTTTCGAAGGTTATGCAATTAGTCAAGCTGGAATTGTTAAAAATTTACTAACTGGGCATGTTTATTCTATCCAGGCGGGAAAAGGGAACTATCCGAGAGTAACTTTAACTATTAATGGAAAAAGAGTTCATCTTTTTATTAGTGTTGCTTTATGTTCTTCGTTTAAAATTTGTCCAAAAGATAAGGGGTATGACGTAGATCATATAGATAGAAATATATTAAATAATAATTTAGATAATTTAGAATTTAAAACAAGATCTGATAATTTGAAAAATAAATCAACTTATCTAAAACCAAAAATTTATTTAGGATATGATTTTAACTTTCATTATGAAGTAGTAAATGTTTCTGTTTTATCAAGAAAAGAAAGACATTCATTTACTTTAAAAATATTATATGGGATTAAAAATAATAAGCCATATAAAGGAAAAATTTGGTGTTCCTTTCAAGAAAATACTTTTATAAAACTAACCAATGAAGGAATTAATATTAAAAATATATTAAATTATAATTGGAAGGAAATTTATAATAGTAGTTTAGTTACTTATTATATTTCTGATACAGGTTTAATTTGTTCTAAATATCCAAGCGGTTTATGTAATTATTCTTTTGGAAATGAAACAATCGAAGATGGTTCAAAAAGGTATTATATTACTATAAATAAAAAAGTTCTTATAGTAAGTAGATTAGTTGCTAAATATTATTTAAATAATGGAATTGATTTAACCAAAGATCAAGTAGTAGACCATATTGATACTAATACTGAAAATAATTCTGTTTCTAATTTACGAATAGTATCACAAAAAGAGAACATGAATAATAAATTAACTATAGAAAAATTGAGAAATAGATTTAGATGAAGAAATTTGACTTAGTGGAATTTAAAGATAAAAATCCTGGAAGTACTGGTTTAAGTCATAGGGGAATTTACGTATACTTGGGAGAGTGTGAGATGAAAGATTCTACAGGATGGAGGACTGCGATAATATATTCAGATTATCATGATCCGGAAAAAGTATATGTAAGAAAAAAAAGAAGATTTTATGAAAAAATTTAAGAAGGTTTATGGAGAAAAGATTTAATTTTACGCCGGAAGAATATGAGGCACCTTCTGAAAAACCCTTTGAGCCAGATTCAGTTTTAGAGAATTGGATGTCTGGTTATTCTAGGCAAAGTTCAGAAGGAGGAGAGGGAAGAGAAAGGAAATTGGCAGAGGAAGCAATTAAGTATGGAGATAAGCGAAGTTTAAAGGAGTTGTTAGCGCTTAGAACTAGAGATTTGGAAGATTTAGTTTATCGATACAGAAGAGAAAATCCAGTTCCTCATAGTGGATGGAATAAAAATAATCTCACCAAAGAACAGATTGATGAGATTACTAGGGAAAATTTACAAGAGGTACTAAAGAAACCAAATCTTCCTCCAGCCAGTGAATCAATAACGACAGAGGATTTATTGAAGAGAATGATAAATAGAGTAGGTTAATCGATGCCTACTCTAATTTTGTTTTCTGTATTTTTCTTTTGAAGTTGAATTTCTAGTATTCCATTTTCGAGTTTAGCGGTTATAGCAGTGAGATTGACGTCGCTGGGAAGGTAAAATTTGCGACGTTCTTGTATACTGCTACGATTTTTAAACTCGATCATTAATACATTATTTTCAACTTCAATACTGACATCTTCTTTTTTAACACCAGGTACTATAACTTCGATGGTGTACTTCTCTTTATCTTCGTTGATGTCTAGAGAAGGATAGTTTTCAATAAAGCCATCAAAAATATTAAAAATATTCATCATAACACTAAGAATAAAGCAAGAATCATGCCGAGTGTAAAGAACGTGACAAAATGACAGAATGGACTGACAAAATGACTGGCTGTTTCTCTTCTTTTTTGCCCTCCGTCTGAAAAGCTCCTATTTTCCTTATATATGAGAGAATAGATTTTAAGGCGGAACATATATAAGGCAGGAAGAGGCAAAATTTATTCTCTCTAACTTTATTTTAGGATAAACGTTTAACTACACCCAATATCTCAAATACCTCGACGTGGTGGTGTGGCCTAGTATTATCCTAAAGATTTGATGAAGCAAAAGTTTGAGCGAAGCATGCTGGTAAACTTCCTATAGTTCTGGCATGTGGAGTACGAGAGAAATCTTTAGAGACAAATAACAATGGAAAATATAGAAATGGTATTAGTAAAAGGAGAAGAGATTGAAATGGATAAGTTAATATCAGATCTATCGTTTGACTAAAACAACAAAAATAGTAGGAAACATTTATGAAAGGATTGTTGAATTTTGCAGCAATGTCAAGTATAGGAATTATGGCAGTGTTTGGAATCTTGAATTCTAGAAAAGTGGCTGGTGATGAAAAATTAAGAAAGGAGGGAGAAGAAGATATGAACAAGTCATTTGTAGATTCAAGTAAAGCAGTAAGTGACTCAGTGGAAGATAATATTCGCCACATTACAACCCATATTTTAAAAGAAGGTGGTGTTTCTGAAAGAAGTGATTTTTTAAGAGCATTTGCAAAAGAGCTTTTACAAGTTAAGTTCAATCAACCCGTAAATATAGTTGACATTTTGCCCAAAGATGTCGAGGGTATGGAAGAGATTATAAAGAGATTTGGGCTTTATGAAGAATATGAGAAGCAACTTAAAAAGAATCATGAGATAATTTACGGAAAGGAAGTACAGGTAATTAGGAGTGAGGTGCGGAAGAGGAAAGTAAGATCATCTGGAAAGGTAGTAACTATCCGCAGCCTGGAATCGATTGGAGTATAAGTCAAACGAAGAAAAATGAGTAGTATTTTGGTACTACTCTTTAATTTCTTTTCTTCTCACTAAGTTTTGCGCCGTTCCAGAATTGCGACGTCCAGGTTTTACAAAGGCAATATCAAAGTCGGAATCTTCTGTCATTGCTGCATCTCTAGCTTCATCCGACTTATAACCTCCCTTTGTTTTTAATCCCGTCGCTAAATTTCTCGGCGCTTCAAACATATGATAAACTGTAACCTTTTCTGGACACTTAAGGGCTAGATATTCTTGTGCCATCCTATCTACTCCTTCATAATCTCCTACTACAAATTTACAATTTCTATCTTCTTCTATTATTTTATCTAAAACAGGAACATAATACTTGTTAAATTCTTCTCCTGTTAAATCTCTATGTCCTGAAATGAAATATCTCATACTTTTAAGGTTTTAACTCCTTATAGATGTATGAAGAGGTTATTGAAAGAATTAGATTTTGTAATACCGTATGAAGTTATTTTTTACACTGGCATAAATAAAGAAGGAGAAATTCTAACTAAGGTGGCAGATGTAAAAGATTCAAAGAATAGAAAAGATTCTATAAAAGATGATTTTAAAGGAACTTCTTTTAAATTTAAAAAAGAAATAACTCTAAGAAATGAAGAATTTAAGTTAGAATATATTCCTGATAGTAATATATATGGTAATGTTCTACTTAAAGTTACAAAGAAAGGGTTGAATGAGAAGTTTTTCTTTCATTATAGTAGAGAGGATTTTGGTCATCTCTTTGAATACTGTCCGTGGATGATTAATGGAGAACTTGGGGATTCTTATTGTATTCGTCTAGGAAGTGACAAAGGAAGCAGAGGTTATCCATACTTTGTGTCAGAGAGATGCAATGATATTTTAGATTTTAAAGAAGCCGGGCGTGTAATAAATCAGGAACATCAAACTTCATTGTGGATTCCAGGTCATGTGTATCTTCTAAAGGATTATAGAGAATTTATATATCTTGGGGAACTTAATGATCCATGGAGAATTGGAGACTATTGGGGAAATAGAGGATGTTCAGCTCATACTAGTCTTTTTGATACTGGGTGGAATACGAAGTTAACAAAATTAAAAGGAACATTTAAATATGGACTTATAGTAGAGCACGCAAACTATGATTTCCTAAACAACTTGGTCGGTCTTTCACTTCCTGAGGCTATTTATAAAATTCTAAGTCCTGGCAAATTAAATAAAGAAGTCGAACCCTGGTTATTAGAACAGAATTCAAAAATGGGATATGATCTAGGAGAATTTATAAAACAGATTAAGAATGATACTAGAACATTGCCAGAAATTATAGAAGACACAGCAAGAGATATTATAAAAGACCAAAAGAAGTTAAAAGATACTGATTTTGAACATTTATCAGTAACTTTAAAACAAGAGATACCTAATAATAAAAACTTTAGAGAAGAATTTGAAAAATTTGTTCTCCAAGAATTTAGAACTGGTTTAAGTAATTATAGAAAAGGATATGGAGGTGAGTGTAAGAAAAAACCAAGTTTAGACAAAGTCCTAGAATATGTGATAGGTTCTAATGCTCCATACAATTTCCCAGATGATATACTTAAAACTTATCATTTAGTAATTGGATCTATTTCAGAGGAAATGAAGAAAGAAATTCAGAAAAACTTGGATAAGGTATATGATACAACAATTTAGTAAAGAGTGGAAAGAAAAATACGAAAGTCTCAGAAGAAAAATAGAATATAAGATTTATAATTTTATAATTCCAAGAGATATACCTTATGTTAATGAAAAATCAAATTCAAATGATTCTTTTGGTTGGGAAACTATAAATTTAACGGATGACTGTGAAATTGAAATAGTCCTATGGTTTCAGTATAAAATTAACTCTAAAAAATTGCTGTTAAAAACCATAGAACTAGACGTTCTTAAGAATATCTTTAAAAATTCTGGAGACCTAGACAGTATTTCAAAATTAATCGTTGAATTTGAAACTGAATTTTGGAAAGAATTTTTGGATATATTAGAAAAAGATTATGAAAGTATTTTTTGGGATTCTCTCTTAGACAATCAATGTTCAGTTCCAACTGGGTTAACTCGACTAAGCGATAATGAGTTAATTATATTCAATGGAAAAGAAAAATTTAAAATCTCTTCAGAAGAAATGGGAATCGAAGGAATTTTAACAGCCCTGATATCCTTATATGTAAATGAATAAATTAACTTATAAAGTAATGAAGAAAGATGAGCAGAATGACAGAGGTTTTAGAAAGTATGATGAACCTTGTGGAAGAAGAGAGGAAGTTGGAAAAAGTATTGAAACAGCAAGAATGGAGTTAATTAGTAACTTGCCAGGAGAAGTATTTTACAACTAGAGAGAAAATTGGAGGTGGGATTAAGTGTTCTACCTCCATTAACTTTAATAAATTTTATTTTTATGAATATTAATATTTTAAAAAATTACATTAAAAACTTAGAAGGGAAAAGCCAAAAAGAAGTTATAGAGGCTTTAAAAAATAGTACAGACTTAACAGATGTAGAGAAGAATTTGATTTATATTTATTTCTTCCCACGTCCACTTCTTGATCGTGAATTACCCAATCGAATCATGAATGCTAGAAAAAAGGCAGGTAATGAAAGAGGTTGGATGGAGGTTAATGAAGGAGAAGTTAGTTTATTAGTTGAGGCCTATAAAACTTCTCAGTATGGTAGATTTATGCGCCATCTTCTTCATGCTTATCTTAATCCCAACATCATTCACCCAGTTTCAGGAACAGAGAGGGGTCAGTGTCCAATTTGCGGTAAGACGATTTATCATTACGACTATTGGAAAGATTACGCAGATAAAGATAGAGATAGAGAATATTTAGCTTTTGGAAGTGATGAAAGCGGTGTAGAACTCTGTTTAGATTGTCTAGTTCAACTTCAAGGATTAGATGATATTCTCAAGGAGTTGGAAGGTCAATGCTATTTGGATGCTGGTAAATTCGTCTCAAATCCTTAAAGATGAGGAATTTGCTTATCGAAACAAACGGTAAGGGTCGATGTGTCAAGCAGGACGATACATCTAGGAGTTAGGATATGCGGATGGAAATTCGGCGGTGAAATAGGTTTCTGTCCCTATCCTTGCTCTGAAAAAAAAATTCCTTAAGAAGACAATAACAAAAAAATAATAATTATGAAAAAGTGGTTCATATACGTTTGTTTATTTTTAATAGGAGTTGCAATAACTATACAGGATATGTATAAAGAAGCTATGGAAGAATTATACGGTCCTGATAAAGATGAAAATGAAGAGGAGGATTTTTAAATTCTCTTTTTTATTTTTTTTCCTGCCGAAGAATTATAACTGGGAAATTTGTAAAAAAAGAAAATATGATTCTGAGAATCATATCATTATTTTTAATACAGAGTCCAGTTAAAGATTACCGGCAGGATTTTATTCCCACCGGTTTTCTTTATTTCATCATAGCCTTTTCAATTTCATACACGGTCAAATCTGCATTATAACCTACAGTAGCTGATGATTGACGAACCATTCTCCTCCCTCTTTCAATTTTGGCTTGTTGTTCAATCATATTCATCCAACTTCTATCTGCTACAATCTTATCTCTTCCGTCTCTTAGAATCTTCATAAGATCCAAGAAATTCAGCATGTCATGATAAGACTTATTGATTATTACTGTATACACTGATACGCCATTGTACTCGTATTCTGTTTTTACATCGCTGAAATAGATCTTGATGTCGTCTTCAGTAATTCCAGATCCAGAAATTAAAGTTACTTTTCTCTTCATTTCGGCCGGATTACATTCATCTTTAGCGATTTCAAAAGAATCATGCTGAGATTTCCATACTCTTTCTCCTCCACAATCAAAAATACTGGGATATGATTTGAGAAGTTTTTGTAAATCTCTCTTGTCACCTTTGTATCTAATATACGTGCTTTCCTTGAACATCTTCAACAGATCGTCCAATTCCACTACCCTGTTTATTTGTTTCAGAAGTCCGGCAGCGATGAATGCGATATATCTTTCACCATCTTTTTTCTCTGCCCAATTTTCTGTCACAATCTCTACAGGCTTCGAAAGTGTCACCGTTTCTACTTTCTTTGTTGCAAAATTCGGCTTCTCTTCCATCAATTTAAGATCAAAAAGTTTCAAAGCAATGCTACTCAACTTGTTCATAGTTTCTTGAACCTTTTTGAAATATACGTTCTTTCGTCCATGGCCAGTAAGATTTGGAACATCATATTCCAACTGAACTTCGAATTTGGCCAATACTGCTTTCCAATCTTCTAAGTTCTTAATTGCAAATGTTTTCCATCCGACCAAGGATGCAATATTAGAGAGTAAAACTTTGTTTCCCTTGTCATATTTTACATGACACAGCACTTTCCAGACACCCTCACAGGTTTCTTTCTTGATTGGTCTTCCTACTTCAGCTTTAATTATTTCAATTGCTTCTGTTGTTGGATGACCAGGATTGTTTTTGTCCTCTTCTAATTGTAAGGCACGAGCTAAAATATAATCGCGAAACCTTTTCTCATCCTCTGTAACCGTCGGTTGAGTTATTGGTCCAGCTTTTGAAATCATTCGCTCTGTCTCAAGTTTCTTCTTAGGCATGCTGCTATTTTCTTTTGATGCGAAGTAAGATTTGATCCCACTCATAACAGCATTGACCTGCGAGATATCTTTTGGGTCTACCTTAATCCAATAGCCTTTGGCAATCTTGGTTTTTTCTTTGTCGTCTAAACCCATTTTTGTTTTCTCGATTACGGTTTCACCCCAGTAACCATTAAGACTAGCCTTGAACTCGTCTTTGATGTTATAGTTCAAGCTATGAGATCTTTTTCCTTTTGACTTGAATCCAATCTCTTTGTCTAAGTCCTCGAAAATCTTTCCAAGAACTTTCATAGTCAGAACACCAGATTTTTGTTGCTCCAACATTTTTTTGGCACATTTCTCGTAATACTCTGCACCTCTTTTCTTCTCTTTCTTCATTTTCTTCTATTTTTAAATTAATTATTCCTCTCCAAAGGTATACTTCTTCACTGACAAATGAATGTCGTTTGGAAGATATTTATCCTCCTTATAAGGCCAAAGATCCTGTTGTTTATATGTTGGATATACTACAAATAATACATCACCAGCAACAGGAAGAATAGTGTTATCTTTCACTTGAGTATATTTTACACCAAGCTTAGATAAAGTTCCTAGGAGCCCTTTATTTTTTATACAGCTCCTCAATTCTGCCTGCTCACGCAAACAGCTGATAGGTAAATCTTTCTTGATAGTGACCTTACACTTGCCGTCACTAATCGCATCTGTCATTTGATCTGCGAATTTATCAGAAAGATAAAAATTTCCTTTCTTCATACTCTTCTTTCTCTTTGTAATTTACCGAGTTGATAGTTAAGGTTCCGATTTTCTTTCCGGAATCCTCTATTCTCATCCTCGAGGTTCATAATTTTACCTTCACTTCGGCCCAATTCTCTCTCTAGGCCCTTTACTTTACAGAGCAGATAGCCTATGACTACTACTCCGGCTACTCTCTCAAGCAGTCTTTGATAATTTTTCTTTTTCTTCTTGTTTTCTTTCATATTTTTAAAAATTTGTTAATAAAATAGTTTCCTAAAGTGCCCTGGAGAAAGGCACATTTAATCCTTCCCCAGAGCTTTTTTCACGTAAAGTTCAATACCTAATGGAATTATCGCATCTTCTACTATTTCAGTTCCTATCTCTTGACAGATATCTGATAATAATTTTCTAAATACTTGAAATTTTCCCATATGGCTTGTTACTTTTTCTTAGTCTTTTTCTTAGAATCCGCAATTTGTTTGTTTAGTCTGCGAATTTCTTCATCTTTTGATTGATCTTGCAGATATTTCTCATCTGCTTGCATCGCCATAAGTTCTCGATCTCTAAAACCGCCAACGTTATAAGCGAATTTAATGTTGTAAGCTAATGGTTCTCCCACAGCTCTTCCCAATGACCCCGCAATATATGTTCCTGCAAAGGTCAAAATACTTCCAATTAAATCTTTCATCATTTATTTATTATTTTAAAATTGTTATTGTTTTCTAAAGACTTCCCTTTCAATAACTTTAGTATCCTACTCGTTCCGTTTCGACATATTTTGTCTCTTCAGTCAAGCTATAAATCTTGATACGAAACGATAAAGGGAATAAAGCTTTCCTTAGCCTTACTCCCTTAAACTTGTTCTATTCTTCGCTTTTCCACATTTTAATCATAGCACATATTGGTATTATTGCAACCATAATTATTATGCTCCGCTCAATCCATAGTGGAAAGTCATGATACTTTACTCCGATGAATATAAATATGGCTATTAAACCAAGAATTATCCATCCAATAAATTTTGCTATTTCTTTAATTATTTTCATAATGTTGTTGTTTTTTTTTGTTATTAATCTTCTAAAGTGTTATGCCCAAAGTTTCTCTCTTTAGGTCTTTTGATATTAAACTAGAAATCTCCTCTTTTTTCTTCAATCTGATTTCAATTCCTAGTAATCTAGCTATATTCTAGATCCTATAATATCCACATCCATTACTCATATTATGAAGCAATATAGTTACTTCAATAATATTTTCCTAGTTCATCTTCGTACGATAGATTACATGTGTTCGATATATTCCAATAGAATAAGTTTCATCAACTTTCTACGATATATCTCCGTCTTAGAATTTTTTCGATTCTAAGAAATTTTATTATTTTATATTTGTTATTGGAAACGGCCGATCAAAAACGTCAGCCATTTCTCATATCTCCTCTTTAACGCTCAGGGCCTATACTAATATCAAAAGGCATAACAACTTCCTTCTGTCTTGAGAAATCTATGTTCCTCAGTTAGATATAGTTGTAGATATTTTATACTCGCCCTGTCGAGTCTGGAGTCTGTCACCTCCCCAGTTTTCATTATATAAACTCCTTCTACACACCTTCAGTATGTTTATATAACAAAGTAGCATTCGTTTCAGCTACACAGATAAAACTAAAAGACAATCCTAGCTTTATTCTAGAACTGTCTTTAGTTATGTCTCATAAATTCTTTCATATATAAGGGTTTGAGCACTTTTCTGGACGGTCAAAAAAAATAATGGATTCGTCATCCATTCGTGAGAGTACTTTTTAGACTACTCCCTGTCTATCTTATTTAAAGTTATACTGCTTTCCATGAAACTAAAAGCGAATACACAAACTGTTTTCCTGCTTCAGTCCATCTTACTTGATTTTTTGATATCCCATTTTTCAACGAACCTACTAATACTGTATAATTAAATTTATCATAAGGTTTATTCAAATACCAAAGTTTCTTACTTCTTTTTTGTTATTATATTCTCATTTTTACATTTTTTAAAGAAATCTTGAGTTGATATTTTTGAGTTAAATCCTTTAAGCAGATCAGTTGTACTATAAGTTTGTACTGATGCAGAAATCATGGCTTTAGCATAGTCTGCATACGGTTTATCCGCTAAATAACTGTTGTAAAGACTAGTATAACCGCTTTTTAATAATTCTGAGATTTTCATATTACACCAGATTCCAAAAGCTGGATTTAACCATCTGGCGAATTCAATAGCTAGTAATTCACACATCCAAGTTCCTTGTTGAAAGTTGGAAGAATTACCCTTTAATATTACTAAAATTTGTGATATGGGAATTCCCATAACACTTTTTAATGCATTAATAAAATTAGTTGTTGATTTCAATCTTAAAAAATCTGCAACTAATTTATTCTCTACTTTTGCCATTTCAGTAGCATTAACCATAACTGAGTTGCTACTAGACTCAATACTAAATGGAATTCTAAATCCCATATAGTCTAAATTAATACTATTCATCATAACATTTTAAAATTTAAAAAATAAATTAGAGTGAATTAACATCTTAGTTAAAACTACTCTATAAAACTTTCATATATAAGGTCGTCACATACTTCCTAGGCGGTCAAAAAAAGAAGACTACTAGATCTCTCCAATAGTCTTTCAATATTATTTATTTATATTCTTCTTTCCACTCTTATACCAGAATTTCACTCGACCCTCCAATTCAATTACGCCTCCTGGAATTGGTGTCCACGTATTGAGGAAATTAGAATCTACGGGTTTTCCATCATTTCGAGTTCCTAGTGTTACATGCTTGACTTTATTCGCACACGGAACCTTAGGACCATCTTCTTTAATTCCGGCATATTTTACTCTGACTGCGCATACCTTATAATTTGTCGCAATCATATCAACCATTAACTCGATATTATATTCCTCATATGGCGATACTTCTGGTGTTGCTTGATTCTGAACAGCCCAGCTAATCATATCTACTGTAAGATTTGAAGGAACACCAATTGTCATGTGATCTGCGTACTTCCTCCACGGCTGTTCAGATTCTGGAAGTAGTTTTAACAGCTTCTCTCTGCTTGCGGGACTTAACTCTACACCTACGAATGTCAAATCTCCTACTACTTTCTTTTTCTCTTCTGTTTTCATATTTTCTTTTTGATTTATTTATTATCCACGTATAAGGAATTAAGGTAATCCATATATTCTTGACGATTTTTGTTTATATTTTCTATCGCCCTCATATATTGATTTATGGTTTTTGTATCGGCACCCTTCCATCCACTAAGTTCAAGTTTGCCAAATATTCTAAACAAGTTTTTATTAGGTTGAGATCCCATCCAATCCTTAATATACTTTTCTTTCTTAATTCTTTTCATTTCTCTAGTTATTTTTAATCCTCCTATAAATCCTGTTGCAAATAAAATAATTCTAATCATACATATATAAGGTCGGAGATAATTTTTCAGCCGGTTATTTTACAAAGAAAAAAAAATAAGCGGAAGAATTTAACTCCCGCTTTAATACCATCTTTGTTCGTTTTCCGGCTGTTCTAAGATTCTCCGATAATATGAATTACTAAATTTTTCTTTAATTTCTTCCATATGTTTCGGAGTTAATTTATTACCGTATTCTTCTACAAATTTCAGAAACTTTGCACCATCTATACTTCCACGTTCTCCTAGATATAATCCAAGAGCCTTTAATAATTTTACTTCACTTTTTAGGATAATTTTAGTTTTTTCTTTCAATTCTGCCATCTTTTTCTCTACGGCATCCTCTAAAGTAAATTGAGATCCATTAAACCATACTTCGCTAGTCTTCATATTAGATCCTGGACATGTATTCTGATCCCAACTATCTGCAATATCCCAATGTGAAAATTTAACAGGTTCAAAATATCCAGTTTTATAGGCAGCTTCATTTAATACTTTCCACGCCCTATCTATATCAGAACCAGAACCCATTAATCTCATTTCTGGTCTGTCGTTGTAAATTAATTCTTCGGCTTCATATCCTCCCAAAGAAATCATCACGTCAACGTCAATATCTCTTCTGCATCTAATTTCTCCTTCTTTCTCTGGATTATAAGTATCACAAAATCCTCCATGATCAGTACTTACACTAACAATATTTCTAGGTACAGAGCCAGTCAAGTAGGCCATCATTATTCCATGCCCAGCCTCATGAACACTACAAATATATCTAGTTCCTCGGCTTTCTGGATTTCTTATTGCACCAAGTTGAAGTTTGTAGATATAGGTTTTTGAAGTTCCATTGCTAAACTTAAGTTCTATTTCAGTTTCAGCAATCTTAAATCCTCGAACTGTCCAGTCATCTTTATCTCTTAGACCGAGAATTACTTTTTCTGAATTCCCCTTTTCTAAAACGATTTTACTAAGATATGGAGTAAGAATTTGATTTATTGTGCTAAAAATACTTCTACACCCTTGAGTTGGAAATACACCCTCAACATAAAGTAAGTTATATATTTCTTCCTCCACTTCGATATTAATTGGATCTACACCCTTGAAATATTTTATAATTTTCTCTACCTCCATCCTTATAATTTTCTTAAAATGTTCTTTTTTAAGGGTTGGATAAAGAATCATATTATTTCCGAGTCGTGCAATTTGTTCAGCTCTAAATCTTTCTCTCAGAGCATCTTTAATATCGGTGGCGCTTATTTTGCTTGTAATGTCATGGAATGTATCAGCGTCCATGTCCGGATTTGTATCTCCTACTGCTCTTACATAAGCTTCATCAATATTTCCAATAATGAAAACTAGAGAATGTTTACAGTTTAAAAATTTTGGAGCAGTTGTCATTTTTTTGGCTTCTCGAATTATTCCATAAATTTCTTCAACCGTTTTACATTCAAAAAGCTCTCTAACCGTCTGAGTACCAAGTTCATACTCAATACTATTAAGGCGTCTCATTATACTCCGAATATATTCTTCCGGTATAAAGTTTAGTGGACGATATGGATCTTTATCATCTTCTTTTTTCTTTTCATCTTCATCCAAATAACTATAATCTTCCGTATGAACTAAACCTGGAACACTTCTATCATAATGAAAAAATCCAACATCTTCCAGTATTAACTTAACTGCATCCCTATCCTTTACTTCTAGCTTATCAACTTTTATTCCTGGATGATTTTTAGCGAGGGGTTCAATATCCTCAATAAACTTACATAATTTATTAAAATCGTAGTCATAAGATTCATCCATGATAAGTTTTCCATCATCGATAAGCTTCCAGATTGGTCTATAATTAGATTTTAAAATTTCCTGTCTTTTTTCATCTATGGTTTTTGCATACTGAAATTCATCAAACACAAAAACAAGATCTTTAAGTATATCTGGAATTTCTGTAGAGGGACTTTGACTATCTTCTGTTTCAAAGAGTCCAGAGGTATTACTATCTACGCCGAGAGTTGACATAGTCTGATGAATAATTGTGCCTTTACTCTCGATCTCACCACAATCAAAATATACAGTTTTCCCCTTTACTCCTAACAATTCCATAAGTCGAGTACACACAGAACTTTTACCAGTACCCGACATTCCAAAAAGGTTTACCACTACCGGATTCCTTCTAAGTACTTCCGGAGTAAGATACCAAACAGAGATGGCATCCTTGATTTTATCAATAATTTCATCTAAACCAATAAATTCAGTTTTTAACGTAATTATTGACTCTTCTAGCCGTTTTTGTCTCTCTGATAAACCTTTTGGAGCATTATAACCATTAATTTCTTTCATATTTTTATAATTTTTCACAGATATAAGGAAAATGGCCAAATTTTCCAAAAGTATCAAAATGCGCTTCTCAAGGTCTGAGTCCCTTATTATTGCACGAGGGAATAGTCTCCCCGTGTGTAAAGTGAAATATGAATAAAGAAAGAATTGTAGTTTTTAAAAGTGAAATTATTTTGATTAATAGTGAAATTAATAGTATAGAACTTTGTTATAATGAGCAAAATGATTAAAATGTACTATGGATTAAGTGGAACTTGCAAGTCTACTACTATATCTAAGATGAAAAATATAAAAGTTATGAAGTCTGCTATAAAAAACTGGAAATATTATCAAGGCGGATTATTTTCAGGCTTAATAGAAGACAATGACTTAAATTTTAGTATTCTTCATCTTGTTCGTCTTAGAGATTTTATGGAGGAAAATCATAAAATAGAAGACGATTTAATAATAGAAAGAGGAATAACAGACTCCCTCTATTACTATTTCTACAATGACGAATTTAAAGATGGAGGAAAAGAGAATAGTGAATTGATTATGGAAGCTGTCAGACAAGAAAATAGTATTTTAATGACAGATTTCCACAAAGTAGAGAAAGTCTTAATGATTCAGAAAGATATTGAATTCGTTAAGGATGTTGCTTTCCAAGATCCATATAGAAGAAAAACTTTTAAAAATGATCCGGAGTATTACATGAAATTACAAGATCAATACGTAGAATATACTAAAAAATATAACCAAATTGATAGAGTAATTGAAATAAAAAATGCAAAGGAATACTTAGAACAATCATTAGGACTCACATATGGAAACGTTTAAGTCATCGATTTTAGCAGGATTGGCGATATCATTGGGGTGCACCGTATTTTTATCTATAGGAGGTTTATGGGGCGCTGTATTATTTTCATTTGGTCTCCTTACGGTTGTTCATTATCGCCTAAAATTATATACAGGCACTGCGGGATTTACTAATAATCTCAAAGAACTAGGATTAATACTTGTAGGTAATATTGTGGGATGCTTTATTACCTCCCTTGCAATAAGATATTCTTCGCCAACTCTTTGTGAAACGGCTGGAATTATTTTAGGAAAGCGACTTAGTTTAGATCTAGTTCAGGGAATTCTTCTCGGAGCCGGTTGTGGATTTATAATGACCACTGCAGTTCAATTTGCTAGAGAAGAAAAATTCCTGCCACTATTGTTTGGAGTCCCTCTTTTTATAATGTGCGGATTCCTTCACAGTATTGCAGATGCCTTTTATTATCTAATGGCTCCTTTAGAATTACTTAAGGAGAGATGGTTAGATGTGATTTTGATTTATCTTAGCATAGTACTTGGAAACTATGTAGGATGTAACATATATAGAGCTATGATGAATAGTTCTAAAAAAGTTGAACATAATTAAAAAATATACAAATATATGATAGTAATAAAGCGTGACGGTAGAAAGGTATCATTTTCTGCTGATAAAATGAAAACAGCAATTTATCGTGCTATGGAGAGAACAGAATCTGGCATCGATAGTAAGATTGCAGCATCTATAGTTGATAAATTTCAGGATAAAAATTCTGGAGAGGTTTCAGTAGAGTTAATTCAAAACTTTATTGAAAACGAGCTTATGAAATCTAAATGTAAAGATGCCGCAAAAGAATTTATCAAAAACAGGCACGATAGAGATATTGCTAGAGAAGGAAAAACCAAAGATATCTTCATGAGTATCGTTAATACAGTTAATAATGATGTTACTCGTGAAAATGCTAATATGAATTCTGACTCTCCTGCAGGAATGATGATGAAATTTGCTAGTGAAACTACAAAGCCGTTCGTAGATAACTATTTGATTTCAGAAGAAGTTAGAAATGCTGTAAAAAATAATTATTGTCACATTCATGATAAAGACTATTATCCAACTAAGTCTTTAACTTGTCTTCAACACCCTCTAGACAGAATATTAGCTGGTGGATTCAAAGCAGGTCATGGAGAGGCAAGAGGAGCCAAAAGAATAGAAACTGCATCTATTCTTGCTGCAATCTCAATGGAAACCGTACAAAATGAACAACACGGTGGACAAGGTATTCCGGCATTTGATTTCTATATGGCTCCATATGTAAGACTAACGTATATAGAAGAGCTTAAAAATTCCTTTGAGTTACTTGGTCTAGAATTAACTGAGGAAATAAAAAATGAAAAGATAAAGGATTATCTGTCAAAAGATATAAAAGAAATAAAAGATCCGATTGAAAGAGCCAAACAATCTGCTATGAATAAAACAGTCTCTAGGGTACATCAATCTATGGAAAGTTTTATCCATAACATGAATTCAATCCATAGTCGTGGGGGCAATCAAGTTGTATTCAGTAGCATAAACTATGGAACTGATACCAGTGCTGAAGGACGATGTGTAATGAGAGAAATATTACTTTCAACGGAGAGGGGTGTTGGTAATGGTGCTACGGCTATTTTCCCAATTCAAATATGGAAATTGAAGAAGGGAGTATCATATTTACCAGAAGATCCTAACTATGATCTTTACAAATTAGCATGCAAAGTTAGTGCTAGACGATTCTTCCCAAACTTCTTAAATCTTGATGCTACATTTAATCAAGATAAAGATTGGAAGGCAGATGATCCTAAACGCTACGAACATGAAGTAGCTACCATGGGATGTCGCACTAGAGTATTTGATAATAGATTTGGACCGAGAACATCAGTAGGGCGTGGAAATATTAGTTTTACTACGATTAACTTTGTAAAACTGGCCATTGAAACATCTATTGAAGACGGCTATATCTATTTCGACCCAAGAGATAAAGAATATAAAATTGATCGTACAAAAGAAACTACGGATCTTATAGAAAAAAGAGTTGCTAGATTCAGAGAAAAACTATCAGAAATAACTGAATTAGTGGCTAAACAATTGGATGAAAGATATCAATTTCAGAAGACAGCCCTTAAAAAACAATTTCCTCTTCTTATGAGCGGAATGTGGAATGGATCTGAGAAATTAGGTCCCAATGATGAACTTGGAGATGTGATTAACCAAGGAACTCTAGGTGTGGGATTTATCGGGCTGGCAGAAGCTTTAGTTGCATTAACCGGAAAACATCATGGAGAAAATCCAAAATGCCAAGAGTATGGATTAAGCTTTATCCAACAGATGTTTGATGATGTTAAAAAATATTCCGAAAAATATAAACACAATTATAGTGTATTAGCAACTCCTGCAGAAGGTTTAGCTGGAAAATTTACAAAAGTCGATCAAAAAACTTATGGAAAAATTCCTGGAATAACAGATAAGATGTTTTACACCAACTCAAACCACGTTCCGGTGTACTACAATTGTTCAGCAGCTCATAAAGCAGAAATTGAAGGACCTTATCACAAATTAACATTAGGAGGACATATATTTTATGTTGAATTAGACGGTGATGCAACAAAAAATCCTGATAGTATAATGGATATCGTGGATTTGGCCTATAAAAACAATATAGGGTATCTTAGTGTAAATCATTTTCAAACTCGCTGTCCTAATTGTAATTATGAGTCAAATGATAATAATGGAGAGACTGTATGTCCTCACTGTGGAACGGAATTAACAATCCTACAACGTATAACTGGCTGAATGGCGGCCTACTTATAAGTAATTATAAGATAATAAGAGCGTGAACCTAGACATCTAGGGTGTCTTGAAATTATTTCAAGGCTAACAGGGAAGCCTAAATCTTGCAAAAGACATGGTAATCCTGTGCTAAATTCTGAAAAGAAAAAGTGCAACGACTATCCGAAAGGAGTAGGGAGTATGTGAAATTCATACTTTCGAAGTGCGCTCCATCCAACTTGATTGGATGATGATATAGTCTGATCTTTTAGGAAACTTTAAGTTAACAGAATGACCTCGTAGGAACCACAGATAGATGGAATGCAGGAAAACTTGATGAATTAAATCACAGAGTTCAACATAATTTATAAAATGTTAAATATATTAAAAATAGTTCCAGATACAATAGTAGATGGTCCTAGAATGAGAACAGCTTTATATTTATCGGGTTGTTTTCATGGATGTCCTGGATGTCATAATAAAGAATCCTGGAAACCTTGGACTGGAAAGAACTATGAGAATGATGAAGTAATACAAGAAATAATAAAATACGATCATAATAGATTGACAATTTCTGGAGGAGATGGATTATGCTATCAACTATCTGGTCTTTTAGAATTTCTTAAAGAATTAAAAATTAAACTACCAACTATAAATATCTGGTTATACACTGGATATATTTGGGAAGATTTGAAAAAGGATTCAGAAAGAAATCAGGTACTAGAATTTATAGACGTTTTAGTGGATGGAAAATTTGAAGAAAATTTAAAATCCAAAGAATGTTTGTTTAGAGGAAGTACAAACCAGAGATTAATAGATGTAAAAAAATCCCTAGAAGAAGGAAAAGTTATACTATATATGGAGTGATAGGAATAAAATACTATCACTCTATTAATTTTAAATTAAATTATGACAATTCTTAATGAAATAAATAAAAACCTGGAAGAATGGGGATTAGATATTTTAGAGGAAATGCCATACAATGATTACGAAACTTTTTCTAAATTTGCTGATAATTGTGCATTAGACTTTGTAATAAAAAATAATATAACAAAAAATCCAGAAGAGTTAGATTGGTCTGGACTCTCTGAAATGATGAATCACAGAGAACTTAGAGACGCCTTGATAAATGCTTGTATGGAATGTGATGACTGTGTAAATGTTTATGAATTACTATCAAATAAAGATAATAATAAAGTCATAGAAAAAATATGTGGTCAAAGTAGAAAAACTATGAGAAATTATTGGAACATATTAACTGAAAACGAAAAATTAGTTGTTCTCTTAGCCACTGAAGTTGTTATAGATATTTTAAACTACAAAATGGATGCTGTCGATCTTCCTTATGTTTTTGCTAAATGGAAATATTTAGTTGGAGCTAATATAAAAGAAGATCAGGGTAAATTTAGATTTTCATTAGAGAGAGTAAGAGTAAGTATGGATAATCTAAGAGACATAAAGAGATAAGATATGAATTTTTTAAGAGTTACAACACTAGACGCCATTATTGGAGAAAATAATATTGATATAGGATCAATCATCTACGTAGAAGATACTAATTCTCTCTACGTAAAATTTGGACCAAATGAATTTTCTCAGTTAGTAGTGGCTGAAGAAGAAATTAATTATTGTGAAATAGATTTTAATAGTGAAATATGTTAGAAACTACTCAATATTATACAGAAGAAGAAATCAGAAAATTAATCGAAGAAGTTGTATCTGATTTAAGATGTGAGGTTTACAGATTAAATCAAGAAGTTGGAGCTCTTAAAGAAATAATAAGATCACAAAGAGAGATAATTGATAGAAAAGCTTATGATCTCGGCATTGTCTATTGAACGCCCTATGGATCCGCCTTCTGGAATGTTATTTTATATGGACTACATTCAAAGGCCAGAAGTAAAAATAGAAGAACTGAAGAACGGATTATTTGAACGACTTCCTTATTAATGTATGATAAGGAATATATTAGTAAGATTTAACGAAAAACATTGCTTTAAAATCAATATAAAAGAAGGTTGGATTAATACTCTTCAACATGGATTTGACTACGACGTCCCAAGTGCAATATTGAGATTTATTTGTTGGTCATATGATGATTTTCTATTACAAAAGAAAGGATCAGTCGACTTAGAATCCATAGCAAGAGACATAGATAGTGCTGAAATACTACTTGAAGGAGATAGATATAAAATTTATCTTTCTTTCAATGAAAATGGAGAAGGTAATCTATGTAATATTACAACCTTAGATGATGAATTAGTAGTTAACAAGTATTTTACAGATCCAGTAGAAATTGGAGAAAAATATAAAAATGAAAAATTAACATCTCTCTTGGATTTTTCTGGTTCTTATGATCCTATGTTTTTCATTAAAGAAGATGTAATAAAGGATATAAGAGATGATATTAAAATCTTTTACGAAGAAAGAGCAGAGAGTGATGAAAAAGTATTCAAAGCATATTGTAAACTCCTACCATCTCTAGGATTTGAAGACGTAGAAGTAGAGTTGAATGAATATTATGGAGGTAAGACAGTAAATTATAATTATAGGGGAGAACAAATTTCAGCGAAAAATATGGGATCTGGATTTCTCTATCTAACTAAACATCTGCCATCATATATAAAAGCAATTCAAGAAAAAGGTATTTACATTTCCTATCAAGTTGGTTATAGTCTTCATCCAATTCTAACAGAAAGATTATGGAGAAGTGGAGTCAGAGGATTATGGGAATCTGATTTGACTGGACTAACTCTAATACGAAGTGCTTGTGTTACTTACAAAGACTTATCGAACGTTATTGATATATAAAAGGGAGGGAGTTTGTAGCTCTCTTCCTTATTTTTGTATAATATGATTTTAAATATGAAAAAGAAAGTAATTTTAACAATTGGAATTCCCGCCAGTGGTAAGAGTTTTTGGGCTAAAGAAGAAGTAGCTAATAACTCTAAACTGGTTCGGGTAAATAAAGATGATATCCGAGCAATGTTAGGACAGAAATGGAGTAGAGAGATTGAAAAAATTGCTGTGGATACTGAAATTCGTTGTGCGGTAGCTGCATTACGAGGAGGCTATAGTGTTATCATCGATGATACTAACTTAAATCCTAACACAAGAGATTACGTAAAGAAATCAATTAGGACCGTATTTGATGAGAATGCTGTAGACATCGAAGAGAAGGTATTTGATGTAGATCCTAAAGTTTGTATTGAAAGAGATAGCAAACGAGAAGGAAAAGCCAAAGTAGGAGCTGCGGTAATAATGAGCATGTACAATAAATATATTAAGAAAGATGCCGACGTGGGTGATAGTAATTCTTAGTTTATTAGGTGGGGCCGCAATTTTAGGTTTGGCTCTAATCCTATGTAAAATGTCCAAGGATGTTGTTAGATGTAGCTGCGGATCTTGGGCAGAATTGGAAGACATTGAAGAGAATCATTATATTTTCAAATGTCATAAGTGCGGCAAAAGGTATGAATTATGATTGGTTCACGATGTAGTTTTTCGTATCTTCCAGCTAAAAAGTGGTGGATGCGGCCGTTTGAATTCATGGCGAAGTGTCAAGAGAAAACAATTCAGGAACAATACGCTCACGGAGTACGACTATTTGATCTTCGTATTAGATTTGACGATAGAGGGCGCCCATATGTTTGTCATGGTCTATTAGTATATAGAATGACAGAAGAGGAGTTACTAAAAGAATTAGACTGGATAAATTCTATGGGCGACTGTTTTGTTAGAGTTCTCCTAGAAACCATGAAAGTGCACTTAAATGGTAACTTAGGTGTTTATCAAGAAGAGTGTTTTGTTAAGTGGTGCAGTGAATTGGAAAGATTTTATCATAGTATTAAATTCACTGGCGGAGAAAGTAAAGTGATTCAAAAAGTTGCTTATGACTTTAAAACAGAAACACAACCAACCATAAAAGAAGGAAGTTCGACGTGGTGGCCTAAGTTGAGATTCTTGATGAAGGGACGAGAGAAAGAAAAAGAAAACGTAGATTTTAACTTAATAGATTTTATTTAAATGTATATTGCAATTGATTTTGATGGAACTTGTGTAACTCATGAGTATCCGTATATAGGAAAAGATATAGGAGCAGTTCCAGTTCTTAGGAGAATAGTAGAAGCTGGACATAAAATAATACTCCACACTATGAGAGCAGGAAAAGAAGCCGAAGAAGCAGAAAATTGGTTTAGGGATCATCAATTACCGCTTTTTGGAATTAATAATAACAAAACGCAATGGAGATGGACAAAGAGTAAAAAGGTATTTGCACATCTCTATATTGATGACGCTACTCTCGGTGCTCCATTAAAAATAGATCCAAGACTCAGTGAAAGACCATTTTATGATTGGGAAATAGCTGAAAAAATGCTAGAGGATATCGGAGTTATAAAAAAAGAGGAAGAAAAATAAAATCTTCCTTTTCTTTTTTAAGCGGACTCTGTATTAAAAGTGAAACCTATGATTTTGGACTAGGAACTTAAAATCATGAACCATACTTTTAAAAATCTTCCGCTTAATCCTTATATGTAGTATGAAGATAAAAGAAATTAGCAGTAGTAATTTTTTAGAAGGAAGAAAAATACTCTGGAATGTAAAACCAGATATAGACATCCTAGTGGGAAACAATGGAACCGGAAAAACAAGTCTTCTTCTCAGTACATTTAATCTAATTGATGAAGCCGGTTCTCAAGGAATATTAGAAGAGATTAAAGCCAAAGATTTTAAAATAGTTTTTGATAACGGCTTAGAACTCGAATGGAGAGATAATAATAAAATTCCAAAAGTTACAGGGGATGGTATAGAGAATGTTTGTATCTCTGGTTGTTTTGCGGATGACTTATGGAACATGGATATAAACAGACTTGAAGATTCTTTAGGTATTTTAGATGATCCGGATACATTTGAACTTTTTAAACCGCTGATTAAAAAACTATTACCTGATATTAGTTCAGTAGTTTTCCCAGAGGTAGTAAAGAGTGGAGAAAAATTGGTAAAAGGAGAAGACCTATCTTTCAGTGAAAAAAGACTTCTTGAAATCATCACAAGTTGTCCGTTTCCTGATGGTTCTTCTGATATCTATATAGTCGATTATCCAGAACTAGGATTAGATTTGGAAACTCAATATAACTTAATAGATGTGTTGTTGGAATTTAATCCAAAAATGCAACTTCTTCTCACAACAAACAGTCCTAGTATCTTTAGCAAAGGATATGGAGTCAACGTAACGTACATGGATCAACTATGAGAAGAAACAAAATGCAGTGGAGGTGGAAAAAGACAGACATAGATTTTAAAGATATACTGACAACTATAATGTATGTTATTATATTTATCTGTCTTTGTATACTTGGAATAGCATTATTAGCTTTCGTGGGATTTCTTTATTACTCTATTTGGACAGGATTAACAGTTAATGATAGCGTCATTCTTACAATATGTCTCAGAATTGTACTTACTGCATTATTGACTTTGGTAGTGCTGGGATTTTCTGTAACTGCACTTGATGATTTATAGAAGGAACTTTTTTAGTTTCCTTCTTTTATTTTTCGAAAGGAGCAAAAAAAAGAAAAGGAGCTTCATACTCCTTCTCTAATACTGAGCACACCTTGCAGTCTACTTTGTCTCAGTTACGGCTGCGGGCTTTGGTTTCTTCTCTGTCTTCTTCTTGCCGCCGTCTTTCTTGGCCTCAGGCTTTTTACCATCCTTCTTGCCATCCTTCTTCGGCGGGACCACAGACTTGAATGATTCCCTGTGCTCGTTGATGAATTCCAGCCTTGCTACCAGCTTAGCCATCTTCACGTTGTCGTCGAGTTGTTCGCGCTCAGCCAGCATCTTTGCGTCTTCCGGCACTGCTGTAATGATTATAGCTACGAACTTCTTGTCCTTGGCGAAAGCATCTAACTTTGCCATCATCTCCTTACGGTCCTTTTTCATTGAGTGGAGACCGATACCAACCACTCCTGCTAATGCGAGGCCCATTCCTGAAAGACCTCCTACGATTAACTTTTTCATGTTGCTCACTTTTTAAGTTGTTAATAATGTTAACTGTTTCCTAAAGAGGGACCTATCCTCACAGACCGATCCCTTTGATTCCTTTTGATGGATGATATTGGGGAATTAATAAAAATAAAAAGACTACCAATATCATTTTCACAAACTTAAGGTAATCTTTATTTACATATATAAGGGTTTCAGTACTATTCTAGGCGGTCAAAAAATTTAAAAGAAAAGTTATGATTTTGGACTAAGAACTTAAAATCATAGATCCTCTTTTAGAAAATTAGACCGCGCATCTCCTTATAAATGTATGTACGAAAAACTAATAGAAGAGTTAGTATGGAAGTTTGTATCTAATTCTTCTGATTATACCTTTGACTACCATGGATACAGACTTCCGATAAATATAGAAACAGTCAAAGGTAAAGTATGGGATGTTAAGAAAAATGGAATAGAAAAACAGATAAAACAAGCCGATCATTGTAGTACCTGGGTTCCTAAATTTATTAAAGAACTAGATTATTTAAATAAAGGGAACAAAGATGAGAAAAACAAATGGTACTACGTTAGAGAATTTCCTGTTTTTATAGATCCATATCGAGACATCTGGAATAGTTTTTGTGATAGACATGGAATTCAGGAGGATGGAGTAAGAAATAAAAATTGCGTCTTTATCGATCATTACTTTCCTGGATCTAATGTTGTGGTGGAATTGGATGCCCCTTCAACACATGGCAGTCCGGAACAAATATTAGCAGACGAGGTTAAAGACGATTTTATAGAGTTTGTCCTAGGAGTTCGACCGCTAAGATTTAATAGATTTGGAAAGGATATCACAGAAACTAGAAAATATATGGGACTTCTAAAATCTTCAATAGACTCAGGAAGTAAGAGATATGTAGATTTTTCTTATAAATCAGTAGAGTATTACAAAGAACTACATAAAGATTCATATCCTATATTCACTTGGCTCTTTGAAAAAATCATGAAAAAAGATCCAGGAATAATAGCAAGAAAAGGAATTGTAACGGTAAAGAGAAAAATGATACTCGACCACATAGGACCGGGAGGAAAACTAAACCCAAAAGAATTATGTGGGATCTTCCTGGACGTGGTGGGAATTACTCTTAAAATCCCGGCAAATCCTTAAGTATGTATGAAAAATACTACCTTTGCGGTGATAGAGGTTAACTGAGAAGATTGCGAGAGAGCTCATTACCAAGAGTTTACTTCCCTCGGATCTTCAGGCAAAAGAGGAAAGAAGGGTTACAATAAGAACTTTTAGCGCTAGAAGTTTTTATTAGTATGTTCCTCTTTATTTTTTTTTGTGACCTGAGAGTTTCTGATAGACTCAGCACGCCTACCCAAAGGCCAGTTCGTTCTTCGCTAACGACTCATCACTCACCTACCCGTGCTTCGTGTGACCTGCTCCGCTATACGTCCTTTCCGCCTCCTTCCTGGTCCCGGAGGCTAGGACGTTAC
>ODAI010905056.1_pt1 | contig 132482 bp, 101 predicted proteins | sample 1539321 | NCBI WGS metagenome assembly ODAI01 (sample SAMN02144231, study PRJEB22623) | gut metagenome | biome: sheep rumen | host: Ovis aries | place: New Zealand
ACTCGCTGAAGAAGGAGTTACAGAAATATGGAAAGCGTGTGATGCTGGCATACGGTGGCGGTTCGCTGAAGCGCACGGGACTGTATGACCGCATTGTGGCGATGCTGGGTGAGGCTGGGAAGACAGTGACGGACTTTGGCGGCATCATGCCTAATCCGACGTTGAAGAAGGTACAGGAGGGACAGCAGTTGGCATGGGAAACCAAGGCAGACCTCATCCTCGCTGTAGGTGGCGGTTCTGTGTCGGATTGCTGCAAGATTGTGGCGACGGGCGAGCAGCCAATTCCACTTGGCGTCATCGTAACTGCCAGCGGTACTGGCTCTGAACAGAACAACGGGGCCGTGATCACCGACGAAGAGAAGAAAGTGAAGGGTGCTATGTGGGGCAGCTTCGCCGACTTCGCCATCCTCGACCCAGACTTGACGAAGACCGTGCCGATGAAACAGGTCATCAGCGGGGCCTTCGATACGCTCTCGCATTGCATGGAGACCTATTTCGGTCATCCCCACACATGCAATCTCAGCGACCGCATCAACGAGGCCGTGCAACGTAGTGTCATCAAGAACCTGAAGGCCATCATCGCCAATCCCGACGATGACTTTGCCCGCTCAGAACTGATGTGGGCATCGGCTATGGGTGAAAATGGCATTCTGAAACTTGGCAAGATGACTGACTTTCAGTGCCACATGATAGAGCATCAACTAGGAGCCTATACGGACTGCAACCATGGTCAGGGATTGGCCGTGCTGCATCCCGTCCTCTATCGCCACATCTACAAGAGCGCAGAAGAGAAATTCCGTCGCTGGGCTCAGGAAGTCTGGCTGGTGCAGGATGCAGAAGAGGGTATTGACTTCCTGGCCGACTTCATACGCGAAGTAGGACTGCCCACCACATTTACTGAAATGGGCATTACCCTTGACGATACCACTATCCGTGCCATTGCCGACTCGACCATCATCACTCCTGGGTGCTGCAAACGACTCACGCCCGATGAGATTGTGGAAATTCTGAAAGAGTGCAAGTAATGCTCAAATATGATGGTTAATCCTAATGCTTATTAGTGGTAACCGTAATATGGTTTTTATCCGAAACGCGGATGAAAACTCGCCAATTTGCAGATTCTTTGCATTTTGACGAGTTTTCTATTGAAATCGCCAAAGTTAACTCAAAATGTGACTTGATATCTTCGACACCATTTTTTCAGTCAAGAAGAAAGGGTGAACAGAAGGGAAAAGTAGGCAGACACTCTATCTTCAATTAAAAGAAAAATGATTTAGATGGATATTCCGAATGTAACAATGAAAAGTTTAGGTTGACGTTTACGACAAACTCTTTTTTACATCGAAATACCATTCACACAGAATCATAAATTAAGAAAGATTTTTGGAAATTATTGATTGTGTACAACTCTCGTCGTGGAGAGAACTATGTGAACGGAAGTTATCAGGAACCTGAAAATAGGAAATACCGAGGTTGTGGCCCTGAAAATCAAGACATTGCTGCCCGATGCCGATGGTCTGCTACACGTTCTTGGAGTCGTACGACTTCACGGGTAAACGCATTATCTCCATCTGCACCAATGAAGATCCTGCATGACAAGTATAAAAAACTTCAGACCCAACCATTGGGGAAATGTGAAGACGAAGAAGTGGTATTTTATAGCCCTGGATAAAGAGTGGAAAATAGTGAAAGAGCAGCAAGATTCTTTGAGAAAGAGATCGGTGCAAGTATATGGTAAGTAATTTTTTCATCGCTTGACTCATACAAGAAAATGGGGAGTTCATACAACGGACTCTCCATTGTTTTTGCTGTCGTATATTGTTTATTAAATTTGCAGTGTCGAATCAAAAAATAGAGAAAATGATGAAGATAGTAAAAAGACTTTTCATTGGTGTGTTGCTTTTGGCTGTATTAGGTGGTTGTGCAGGACTCTGGATTCTTTATGGAAGCAAGACCAGTAATCCCCATAACTATGCAACGGTAGGCGATATTCCTGTTCCGTGGGGATATGAACGAATTGCTGGTGATGATACTGCCTATAGCCGCTTCCTGCGTTCGTTGCCATTGAAAAGGAACGGCTCCAAGGTTCAGTTGTTCACGGGCGGCGACTCTCGTTTTCAGTCGTTAAACTATGCGGTGGTCGGTCTTCCGCTGTTATCTAACGAAGAGCAATGCGCCGATGTTTGCATGCGCTTGCGTGCTGAGTATCTGTTCAATACAGGACAATATGGTAAAATTCATTTCAAGAATGTGAACGGCAAGACGATGCACTATGGCGGTGGCTCTTCGCGCAAGGCATTTGAGCGATTTATGCGAAATGTGTATGGTGTGGCAAGCACATACTCGCTCAGCCGAGAGATGGAGCAACGACGGCTGAAAGACATGCAGCCGGGTGATGTTTTCGTGTATGCCGCCGTCGACCGTCCCGGCAATCACAAGTATGGCCATGCCGTGATGGTGGTTGATGTGGCCCAGAACAGACACGGGCGGAAGGCATTCCTGCTGGCTGAGGGCAATACGCCCGCCCGTGATATCCACGTGATGCGCAATTTCAAGAATCCTTTCCGCTCGCCCTGGTTCATGCTCGACGAAGATGCCGACAACCTCCTGCTTGCTGTATTCCATTATAAGGCCTGTGAATTGAGACATTTCTAACGTGACTGCGAGATGAAAAGACGATTAAGAATCGGTTTTTACGGTTTACTGGTAATATGTGCTGCGCTGCTGTTAATCTGCAACCAATTGGTCATTAGCAATGCCGAAGGCAGGTTGTTTGATGTAATTGAGACTGTTCCTGAGGGATATTCTTTCGGACTGCTTCTTGGCACGACTCCACAGACGCGAATCGGTCATAGGAGAAACATTTTCTTTGAAAGCCGAATTCACGCTACTGCAAGTTTGTATCATGCAGGAAAGATACAGAAGGTTCTCATAAGCGGTGATGACAATAGCCTTGACGGTATCAATGAGGTCGAGTGTATGAGAGACTCACTTCTCGAAAGAGGTATTCCCCCAAAGGATATAATCCTTGACGGGAAAGGGTACAGAACTATTCTCTCTGTGCATAACGCCTATCACGTTTTTGGTTGCAGGAAACTGATCATATTATCTCAGAAGTTTCACAACGAAAGAGCCCTATATCTGGCTGACAACCTCGGTCTGGGGTTCGACCAAGTCATTGGGTTCAACGCTGATTCGCCCCATTCACTCATGTCGCAGAAGACTTACGTCAGGGAATGGTTTGCGAGGGCCAAGATGTTTATAGACTTATTTATCAACAATCATCATGGGAAAGATTAGAAAGACATTTATAAGATTCTGATGGCAATAACAACTTATATACTCTTGGCCTCTGCCAGTTTGCTGCCTGCCCTTGTCACAAGTGTAGGCAGGTGTTTTCGAGAAAAAGATCTACTCTCTTTCTCCTTGTTCTCCCTGTGTGCAATCTGGGAAGCAACCATCATTAGTGCGTACATCCATGCAGACTATATGATGGCTTTACTTGACATGTATGGACAATCCATCCGTAACTATCATTCTTACATGTGCTTTGCATCACTGTTAGGATGTTTGCTTGTCAACATAATGTTGTCCCTGACCGTCAGATACATGAAAAAGCAACATGTCTGGAAATGGATTATAGGAGTCTTAGCATTATTCTTGTTTGCTATCTTGATGATAGGAATATGTATAAGCCTGATAATAGGAGTTTCGCTCGACCAAGGTTTCTTTGCGTCTTGCTGTGGCGTGATGGGAGCAGTGGGCGTTGCATGGGGATTAACATACAAAGAAATATGTGTCATTGGAAATATCTACTTAGAGGCAGGAGTCTGTTTGTTGTCTGCTCTGTGGCTTACCTGGAGCACAATCAAGGCATACAGACGTAATCGAACTAAACGGTATAGCCTGCTCATGTCCGCAGGGCTGCTATATGGCATGTTTTACCTGTTGGTCTTTTTGTTGATTTGCAGCCATTATGCCATGCCTATGGAAAAAGCATTTGACCTGTGCTATCATGAACTTTTGATGTTAGCATCCGATTGGCACACCACATATAATTACGTGAATTACCTGATTTTCATCATTTTATTTCTCTGCCTCACGTTGGGCAACATTCTTGCTGCGAAGTGTCTGGCGCGCAATTCATACAAAAAAGAGGGGGATTGATACAAGGACAATAGATTACCTTGGATAGAGTCAGAAAAGAAAGTATTTTTGCAACAAAAAAAGAAAAACTATGAAAGTGAAAATGATTCTGCCTGCCTTGCAGGAAGCCGAGAGTCCATATTGGCGTCCCATCAAGTACTCGCTGTTTCCACCTTTGGGACTTGCTACGTTGGCCGCCTATTTCCGCGACGATGACGAGGTGGAGATTGTGGACCAGCATGTGGAGCAATTGACACTTGATGATGAGCCAGATTTGGTATGCATACAGGTGTATGTGACCAATGCCTACCGTGCCTATCGCATTGCCGACCACTATCGTCAGAAAGGTGTTTATGTGGCCATGGGCGGCCTGCATGTCACCTCGCTGCCCGACGAGGCGGCCTTGCATGCCGACACAATCTTGTTGGGACCAGGTGAGGAGGCATTTCCCCGATTTGTTAATGATCTTCGTGAAGGACATCCGCATAAACGCTATGTGGCTCGTTGGCGGTCGATAGAGAACATCCCGCCTGTCAGGCGCGACCTCATCAAGCGCGAAAAATACTTCGTTCCTAACTCACTTGTCGTGTCAAGAGGTTGTCCTCATCATTGCGACTTCTGTTATAAGGATGCCTTTTACGGCGAGGGCAAGTCATTCTATACTCAGCGTGTGGACGAGGCACTTGCAGAAATTGACCGACTGCCAGGCCGACATCTCTATTTCCTCGATGACCATCTGCTGGGTAATCCCCGTTTTGCGGCCGAACTGTTCGAGGGCATGCGTGGTATGAATCGTGTCTTCCAGAGCGCCGCCACCGTTGCTTCCGTGCTGAAGGGCGACCTGATTGAGAAAGCCGCTGAAGCCGGGCTTCGTAGTGTGTTCCTTGGCTTTGAGACATTTTCCCCAGAGAATCTCCGTTCAAGCAATAAGTTGCAAAACCTATCCAAGGACTATGTGGCAGCCGTGGAGCGGTTGCATAGTCTGGGCATCATGATTAACGGCAGTTTCGTGTTCGGCCTTGACCACGATGACAAAGATGTATTTCGTCGCACAGTGGATTGGGGCATCGAACATAGTATCACTACGGCTACCTTCCATATTCTCACGCCCTATCCTGGAACACGTCTGTTCCAGCAGATGGAACGCGACGGTCGCATCACATCATACGACTGGAGCAAATATGACACACGTACGGTGGTCTATAAGACCGTGGGGCTTTCAGCCGACGAACTGAAGCAAGGCTACGACTGGGCTTATAAGGAGTTCTATTCGTGGAGCAATGTTTTCCGAGCCAGTTTTGGCCATGACAATCTGAAACAGCAACTGGCACATTTGTTCTATATGGGCGGCTGGAAGAAGTTTGAACCGTTCTGGAATTTCATGATACGATACGGAAACCTCAACCGAATGCTGCCTGTCCTTGAATACTTATTGTCAAACACAAAGAGCAGAAAACCTGCTCTTTCGCCAAAGATTACTCTCACCACAAGAATGAATTCTATGGTTGGAAAAGCCGCATTATAAATGAAGATATGAAAAGAAGTAGAAAAGTATTATTGTTCATTATGTGTTCGATATTTCTTGCCGTGATATTGTCAGGATTATTCCTCTCATGGCACGGAACACAAGTGGATTGTTCCACGGGCGATGAAGAGCCTGTTGAAACTCTTTGCACCTGTCCTTTAGTCAAGGTATCCCTTCAACCTTATGCAGACTTCACGCAGAAGGAAGCCCAACTGCTGAAGAATGAACTGGAAAAGCACTTGGGGATGCTGATCGGTGAAGTCGGACTTGAATATGAAGTTCTCCCCAACAAACCGCTTTCATCTGAGTTGAAGAACAACGCCGGTACCCGCTATCGAGCCGACAAGATTATTAATTCACTGGCCAGTGATGTAGACCGTAATCACATCATTATAGCCCTGACCCACAAGGACATCTCAGTGAGTTACAAAGGCAAGTCCGATTGGGGCGTTTTAGGACTGAGTTTGATTCCCAAGAAAGCATGTGTGATTTCCTCTTACCGCGTAAAGAACCAAAAATATTTGTGGAAGGTTGCCACCCATGAGTTCATTCACACCTGTTTCGAATATCAGCATTGCCCTGATGACAATCCGAAATGCATCATGAAAGATGCGAAGGGACATGCATATTTCTCTAACAAATCCACACTATGTGAACAATGTAGTAAAAGAATATACGACCACTTTTAATCATTTTACAAGAGTATGAAACATTTATTCCTTTGCTTGATTCTCGCGCTCATGAGCGTGATGGTATCAGTGCCCGCCAGTGCAACAACTGGTAATGATGTGAAGAATATGGTGCCGCAGAACATCATTGTGAAGCAGACAACACAGTTTTCAGATGGACGCACACTGACGCTCTACTTTAAGAAGCAGGGTAATCTGTGTGAGGTGTACTCACCCTGCAACGAGAAAGACTATGACGTAAATGATGCGAAGAAAATCCGGTCAACTAATTTCGAGGTCGTTGACAAAGTGGAAGGGAAACTCTATCGTAAGGCTACGGTGGGCGAGGTGCTGCGTGTGCTAAAGAAACTGGTGAACAGTTATGTGAAATAGACAGCAAAGACAGAAGAGTTTGGAGTATGGTATATTTAGAACTTGTGCTGGTGTGCCTTTGTATAGTGGTACTCTCAGCAGTAAAGGATGAAAGGAGATGACGGCAAGACAAAAGAAGTACGGATGTGTGATGGCAGTACTTCTGCTTGCTGTTGTCGTTGGCATACCAGCATTATGGTGGGCTTGGAAATACTATCAGTTGCCAGAGTTACCAGACCGCCGAAACTATAAGACCATTGAGCAGCGTGCTGATCGTGCCTTGGCTTTTGCACACCGACACAACATGAATGAGCATTATGTGTTGTTTGTTGACTATACCATTCCTTCTGGCAAGCTCCGTCTCTTTGTCTGGGATTTTCATATACAGAGGATTGTTGCCTCCACCTACGTCATGCATGGGCCGGGTGGTGGCAGCACCGACAAGAAACCTCGTTTCAGCAACCGTCCAGGCAGTAATTGCTCTTCTCTGGGTCGATTCCTCGTTACAAAGGATCGTGGAACCATATTAAAGCGCAGTTTCCGTCTCAAGGGTATGGATTTCGACAATCAGACTGCCTATGCACGTGGACTGATGATTCATAGTTCAAAGTGGGTTGACAGTCACTGTTGGATGGACTACATACCTCTGCATAGTCCATCCTGCCAAGGGTGCGTCACTATATCATCGCGTGGCATGTCTTATCTTTGGGAACTGATCAACAATGAAAAGAAACCACTGTTATTATGGAGTTTTGAAAGTTGAAAGGCTGTTATTGTTTTTATTAACTGTAAACATTCATTACATGGTGATACTATCTATGTCATTGATGGATGGAGCGATTAAATGCTGTTAAATATGCTGAAGGCACCAGTAGATTGAGAAAAAAGACGTATCTTTGCAAATAAAAACCAAGAAACAAACGACATATGGAGTGGCTTAGAATCAAGACTTCAACACTTCTGATGCGTGTGGCTGTCGACGAAATCGTCTATGTAAAGGCTGACGGGAACTATTGCGACCTTGTGCTCATCAACGGGCGTAGTCGTAAGATGACCTTCCAGTTGCATCACTTTGAAGATAATTTCAAATTGTTGAAAAGTGCCGATACGTTTATCCGTGTGGGTAGAAGTCTTATCGTCAACCGTCAGTATGTGCAGGTTATAGACCTCATCGATCAGACCATTACCTTTGGTGGGAAGCATCTGACTCGCGAATTGCGCGCCGACAATCCTCACACCCATCGTCCCGACCGAAATGAAGAAGTGTCAATGGGAAGAGACATCTATATGGTTAAGGTGTCGCGTGATGCCTTGAAGCAACTGAAAGAACAACTTGAAAACATGAAAGGAGGAGAAACGTCATGAGTAGTGATTTCTTCGATAAGACAGGTAAGATTCTCAACAGTCTCGATAGAGAGCCAGAGATTCCAGAGTTCATCATAGAGAATGATGATGACGAAAGCCCCCGTATAGAAACAGAAAATACAAAAACGTGTGGAGCGAAATGGCTTCGTAGGGCGTTAAAGGCTTTAGCCATGGCACTGATGGTGATAGCAGCCCTCTTTGCATATAAGGCCTGGGATTATTATTATAACATAGGTGTCCCTGTTTCCACGTCTCCTGGTGAAAACATCAAGAAGTTGCAGACAGAGCCAATAAAGGAGTCGGCCGAAGTTGTTCTTTCGAGCGACAGCATCCTTGGCGTAGCACTCGATTTCTATGCCATTCACGGCCTTCGTGCCAGTATTGAGTTTCTTGAGCCAGATACAGCCGACACGTCTGTCTTCCTCTACTGCCGTTCAGCGGATCATCAGGCTGATGGTCAATATCTCGGTTCGCTCGTTGTTGATGGCAAAGAGCGGCAAAACGACTGCAGCCGTCTCGGTTATATGGGAATGGTGGCCAACCAGATGGTGATTGGCATTTCACGGAGCGACAAAGTGAAAGACTATTGCGTGGAGAATGGAGGATGCTTCTTCCGACAGTTCGTTCTTGTCAGCAACGGAGTGATTCCCCACCGCTTCTTCTTGCATGGAAAGGTGGAACGACGTGCTATTGGCAGGAAGGACAACACACTCTATTATATCGCGACGCGTCATAAGGAGACCTTGTGGGATTTTGCCGATGCCCTACGTGAATATGGTTTCATCGATGCCATCTATATCACGGGCGGTGATGACTATGGCTATTACAGGACATCAGATGGCGAGCGCCACGACATCGGTAATATAGCGGACTATCCACACGCGAAATGGAAAGGAATCATTCCTTGGCTTGTGTTCCGTCGAATGTGAAATAACTGTGGCTGTTAAACAAGCGATTCTTGTGCATGAAATTGTCATGGAAAATCCGAATTAAAGGCGCTCATACATGCGATATCTGTCACAAGACAATCACTGGGCGAGAAATACACGCGTTTTGAGACTCTTTCTACAATCTGTTGATTTACAGGTAATTACGATGGAAACAGGATTCCCTTGAACGAAGAAATCAGATGCCTGCCGATAAAACCTATGCTTTTGGGTTGCAAAAGCATAGTTTTTGGGCAGTGAAACCATAGTTTTTGAAGGGTAAAACCATAGTTTTTGCATGGAGAAAAGAGTGCTGCGGTAACGAAACTTTACATTTCCGCATTTTCAGCGCCCATTTTTCCAAAAATCAATTTCTATTTTGATGAAAACCGGCAACATGATTTTGTTGCGTTTTTTCTTTGTTGCCTGCATGCAGTATGTAATAAGGTAATGTGTTTTCTTGGATAATTAAAGATATTTTGTTATTTTTGCAGCCGAAAATAAAAAGGCATTTCATGAAGAGATTGAGCATAGCATTGCTGGCATTGCTGACGGCATACTCGTTGCATGCGCAGCAGATGCGATGGAGTGAAACGTTCCAAACCTATATTGACCAGTATAAAGACTTGGCCATTGAAGAGATGTTGCGCTACAAGATTCCTGCAAGTATCACACTGGCGCAGGGACTTTTTGAGAGTGGTGCGGGCAAGAGTGAATTGGCTGTTAAGGGAAATAACCACTTTGGTATTAAATGTCACGGATGGACGGGACGTACCGTTCACTTTGATGATGATGCCAGTCAAGAGTGTTTTCGTGCATACGACAATGTTTTGCAGAGTTATGAGGATCATAGCAAATTCCTTTATGGTAATCAGCGATACAGAAAATTATTCTCATTGTCATCTAAGGATTATAAAGGGTGGGCGCGCGGACTGAAAGAATGCGGCTATGCTACGAACCCTACATATGCACAGCGTCTCATCAATCTTATTGAACTATATAAACTCTATCAGTATGACGATGCCAAGAGTTATGACAAGTTTATGGCTTCCAATTCGGGTAAGAGGACTTCAACGCCCGACGGTACGCTGCTGCATCCCATACATATCTACAATAAGAATTATTTCCTTCAGGCACGTCGTGGCGATACTTTCAAGATGATAGGTAAGGAAATTGGCATCAGTGCAAAGAAGATTGCTAAATACAACGAGCGTAATGTGGACGACAAACTGACAGAGAATGAGGTGATCTGGCTGAAAAAGAAACAGAAGAGAGCCGACAAGGCATATCAGGGAAGACTGCATCGCGTGAAGGCTGGTGAGAGTATGTATACCATTGCGCAGTATTATGGCATCCAGTTGAAGAGCCTTTATAAGATGAACCACTTAGGTGCTGATTACCAACTTCGCATAGGTGATCAGTTAAGAGTGAGATAATACCTGCGTAACGGCAGCATGTAGGTATGGCGTTTTTTTCAGGTCAGTTCTTGCTGGCCTGAAGTTTTTTTATTCTGCGCAAAGCCTCGGGAGCCGTGGGATATAATTGCAAGGCTTTGTTGTAGTTGGCAATGGCAGCGTCGGTCATGTGCTCTTTTTCGCATTCCTTTCCCAACATGATGTATTCTACAGCCAGACGTTTCAGCATTTCATCCATGCGCTTGCGTTCGGCAATCAGCATATCCTTTTCCTGTCTGAGTAAGTTTATCGTGTTCAGTTTTCTGCGGATGAGACGCTTGGCAGCAGGTTTCTCTATGTCGTAACGGCTGTGAATGGCAACGAAAAACTGTTTGAGAAACTGGTCGAAGTCACCTGCATCAAAGGCCATGGCCGCATCGTGGTAAGCCTTGTCGGCCTTGCTTTCAGACAAAGCGGCGGCTATGACGTGGTCGTTGTTGTATTGTCGTGCAAACTGTTTTACTTCCGGTCTCACGAAAACATGCTCACGGCGGATGGGTTCGGTGAGCGACATTCCGTTGAGCGATGTGCAACGAGACAAGGCAACATAAGTCTGTCCACCGGCGAATATGCCTCCAGAGAAATCAATGACTACCTGGCGGAAGGTCAGTCCCTGACTTTTGTGAATGGTCATGGCCCATGCCAGACGTATGGGAAACTGGATGAACACCCCGATTTCCTCTTCTTCAATCTTCTGTTCCTTTTCATTAAAGGAGTATCTCACATTGCTCCAGTGCTCTTGTTCCACCTCATGCTCGTTCCCGTCTTCTGTGATGACGTAGATGACACCAAGTTCTTCGTCGATGGCTTCAACTATGCCGAGCGTTCCGTTCACCCATCTTCTGTCAATGTCATTCTTGATAAAAACAATCTGAGCACCGGGCTTTACGTACAGTTCCATCTGGGTCGGCAGGCTGCTCTCTGGGAATTCGCCCTTAATAATACCTTTGAAACAGGTGGGTTCTCCAGGAAGTTCCTGTAAATGCTTATCATTGATGTAGTCTACCTGGTCTCTGCGTGATGACAGCGTAATGGCCAACTGGTTGTTGTCTTCTTTCAGAGGTTTGCCTACGCGGGAATTCAGCATCTGCAAATCGGGTTGCGACACTTCGCTCATTCTGATGTGATCGAGAATGGACAGAAACAGCGGGTCTCTTTGCCTATATACCTTTTTCAGTTCTACGCAAACCAGTTGGAAATCGCGGAAAACATGGGCATCAAAGAAGAACGCATTCGAATAGAAGGGAGACAAGAACTGGCGGTCTTCTTCCTTGAAGACGGGTTCCAACTGATAGACATCTCCCACAAGCAGCAACTGCTTACCGCCAAACGGCTCGCGCATGTTACGGTTGTATATGCGCAGCACTTTGTCGATAAAGTCGAGAATGTCGGCTCTCACCATACTGATCTCGTCAATAATAATGAGTTCCAGTTCTTGCAGGATTTTTCTTTTCTCACCGTTATAACGCAACGTATCGCGGATATTGCGTGCATTAAATCGGGTGTCGTTGGGCAGGAGAGGGTGGAAGGGCAGTTTGAAGAAACTATGCAGTGTGCTTCCACCCACATTGATGGCTGCAATCCCGGTGGGAGCGAGTACCACGTGCTTCTTTTTCGTATGTTTGCAGATGTATCTTAGGAAAGTGGATTTACCCGTCCCTGCCTTTCCTGTAAGGAAAAGGGAGCGACGGGTATACTCAATAATCTGCAACGCTTGTTGTAATTCTTTATTGTCTAAGTCAATCTGCTCTATATCGTTCACGAATGTTACAGGTCTTCAAATTTAACGGGTTGCTCTTTCGGAACCTGAGCCGGCTGTTGTGTATTGTTTTGTGACGGATCCTGGTTTGCAGGATTGCCTTCTTGTTCCTCTGTGATAATTGGATTACCATCTTCGTCAAGCAGAATCTCATCATCCATTTCAATGGTGAGCGTGTCGGCATCTATGGTGTCTCTTATTTGTCCATAATAACTCGAGCAGTTATACAGGTCAGCCGTAATGTCTGCATCTGACGGTTTCTTGAAATGGCCGTGGTATTTCTTGAAGGCAGGATCATTCATGAGTGATTCAAGGAAGTATCCGCAAATGGGAAGTGCTGTCTTGCTGCCTTGTCCGAGTGCTCCTGTGCGGAAATGAATCGATCTGTATTCACCTCCAACCCATGCACCGCAAACCAGTTTCGGGCTTACACACATGAACCAGGCATCGGAATGGTTGTTGGATGTACCGGTCTTGCCACCGAAATCAGTATCCAAAGCACCTTTGTTTCCTACCCATGCCCACAGACTTTGTGAGGTTCCTCCCGGTTCACGCAGTCCGCCGAGGAGCATCTGTTGCATCAAGAAGGCACTCTTATATGGAATCACCTGCTTTACTTCTGTAGGTCCGATGTAGACTTCACGTCCGTCCCGGTCTAATATTTTGGTGACAAGCACGGGTTCCACGTGCTTTCCGTCATCGGCAATGCAGCAATATGCATTGGTCATTTCCAGCAGGTTGACATCGCTCGACCCAAGTGCAAGCGACGGTGCATCATCCAATTTGCTCTTAATGCCCATGTCGTAGGCTGTGGCAATGATGTTCTTGATGCCCATCTCCTGTCCTAAGCGCACGGCTACGGTATTTATGCTTTTTGCAAACGCGCTCTTCAGGGGGAGTGAATCACCCGAGAATCGCCCGTTGGCATTGGATGGTGTCCACATGACTGTCTTTTTCTTCTTTGAATCATATACTTCCATCGAGAAGTATTCATCACGACGCTTGTCACATGGTGTTAGACCTTGGTTCATGGCCTCGGTATAAACGAACAACTTGAATGTGGAACCCGGCTGTCGCATGGCGGTTACCTTGTCATATTTCCAAGAGTTGAAATCTATATCGCCAACCCATGCCTTGATGTGTCCGTTAGAAGGTTCCATGGCCACGAAACCGCAATGCATAAACCTGACCATATAACGTATGGAGTCGAGTGTAGACATCTCGCGCTCAATCGTTCCGTTCTCATAATCAAATAGTTTCACTTTGTGTGGTCTGTTCAATGCGGCCATCACGCTATCCTGATTGTTGCCGTATTTGGCCGAAAGCGTTTTATAAACAGGCAGGCGCTTGGCTATATCTTCGATGAAATTGGGTATCACGCGATGATTCTCATCCTGCCATGGCTCTTCTTTTCCCCAGTGATTGTTGAAGTTGTTCTGCACTATCTTCATCTGGCGGATGGCTGCATCTTCGGCATACTTCTGGATGCGCGTGTCTATCGTTGTATATATCTTTAGTCCGCTGCTATACAGGTCGTATCCATTCTCGGCACACCAGTCTTCAAGATAATCGGCAATGGCCTCCCGGAAATAGTTTGCCTTGCTGTCGTAATTGGTTTCTACGCTGTAATTGAGTTTTATGGGTATTTGTTTCAGTGAATCATATTCTAAATCTGTCAGATCAAGATGTCTGAACATGTTATCCAATACCACGTTACGGCGTTTGATACTATTCTCCGGGTGAGAAATTGGATTATAGTATGTGGTTGCCTTTAGCATGCCAACCAATACGGCAGCCTGTTCTGTCGTCATGTCTTTAGGAGTGGTATTGAAATATGTCTTGCATGCCGTTTTTATACCGAAAGCATTAGAACCGAAATCCACCGTGTTGGCATACATGGTGAGTATTTCTTCTTTGGAAAACACAGTTTCCAATTTCGTGGCTATAATCCACTCCTTTGTTTTTACAATCAGAATCTTCAGACCGGGGACTTTTCCGAGTAGACCGGTTGAGTATTGCGTTCTTACACGGAACATGTTTTTGGCCAACTGTTGCGTAATTGTGGATGCACCGCGCGCATCATGGTGGAGCAAAGCATCTTTTGCTGCACTGAACAATCCCACAGGATCTATGCCCCAATGCTTGTAGAAACGCTCATCTTCGGTGTCGATCAGCGCTTTCCAGAACATGGGGTTCACCTCCTCATATTTTACAGGTGTGCGGTTCTCGTTGAAATATTTGCCGATAAGCACGTTGTCGGCGCTGTATAATTCTGATGCCTGACTCGTCTGAGGATCTCTGATTCCGGAAAAATAACCTGGCGATTTTCCGAAGAGTCCTAAGAAATTAACATCTACCATGAACAGGTAAACGATGAAAAGAAATAAGAATGTGAGTATGCCCACACATAATTTGGTATACCATCGCCGATTGCTATATAGAGATTTATACCAAGGCCAGAACCTTTTTATTCTTTTCCAGCACCATGAAAACATTCTGGTGAGGAAGAACCCATTACTATTTTCAGACATCTTGCTTTGTTTTTTATAAACTTAATATCATGCAAATATAATAAAAAAACTCTTTCTTAAATCAAGTCGCTGATATATTTTATGATTTCTTTAGTATTCTCCCTGTCAAGGTCAAACCATTTGATGCTGTCGTCCCTTTTAAACCATGTGAGTTGTTTCCTGCAATACCTACGGGTGTTTCCTTTTATTCTTTCGATGGCCTCATCAAGACTCCATGTGCCATCGAAATAGTTGAACAGTTCTTTATAACCCACTGTGTTCAATGCGTTTAGATGCCTGTTTGGATACAAAATGCGTGCTTCTTCAAGCAAGCCGGCTTCAATCATGCTATCTACTCTCTGGTTGATTCTCTGATACAACACTTCACGGTTTCTGTTCAAACCAATTTTTATGATGTTGAAGTCTCTTTTTTTCTTTTCACCAGTGCGAAGACTTGTGAATGTTGTGCCTGTTGTATGGATGATCTCAAGGGCATGAATCACACGCCTGTAGTTATGCTTGTCAACGATATCGTAGTACTCCGGATCTAATTGTTGCAGTTCTTTGCACAGACTGTCAAGGCCTTCTTCGGCGAACCGTCGCTTCATTTCGTTTCTTAAGTCATCTTTCACAGTCGGAAGATCTCCCATTCCGTAGCAAACAGCATCTATGTACATCATGCTTCCGCCCGCCATCAAAGCCAGATCGGATTCAAGAAACAGTTTGTTGAGCAGCCGCATGACATCCTCTTCATACATGGAAGCATTATAGTATTCATTCATGTCGAGCATTTCGACCATATAATGCTTCACGCGTTGCTGCTGTTCGCTGGTGGGGGCAGCAGTACCGATTGGCATGCCGCGATATATCTGCCGCGAATCGGCATTGATGATAGGTATATGAAAATACTCGGCCACACTGAGACTTAATTCTGTCTTGCCAATACCAGTGGGACCGAGTATAACAACAAGATTCTTCATTTATCGGATGATGCCTCGCTTGCTGCTTTGGACAAAATTGATAATGTAGTTGATTTCTGGAGTCAGCGGAAGGTTTTTCTTGATTTCTTCGATACCTTCTGCCAATATGCCTTTCGAATACAACAGCCTGTATGCATTATGAATCTGATCGATGGTTTCATTACTGAAACCGCGACGGCGCAGACCGATAATATTCACTCCTGCATAGCGGATGGGCTCTTTTCCGGCAATAATATATGGAGGAATGTCCTGGCTGGTGCGGCTTCCTCCCTGTATCATAACATAGCCACCGATACGGATGAACTGATGGAAAAGCACTGTGGCAGAAATGATGGCATTGTCATCTACTACTACTTCTCCTGCGAATTTCGTGGAATTGCCAATAATGCAGCCGCTGCCTATCACGCAGTCGTGGGCAATATGCATGTTTTCCATTAACAGATTATTGTTGCCTACGATGGTTGTTCCCTTCGAGGCAGTACCTCTTGATATGGTAACATTCTCGCGGATGCTGTTGTTGTCACCAATTTCGCAGATCGTGTCTTCGCCTTTGAACTTCAAATCCTGTGGCTTTGTACTGATGCTTGCACCCGGCATGAACTCGTTGTTGTTGCCGATGCGGGCTCCATAGTTAATGGTGACGCTATTTTGCATGACATTATTGTCACCGATAACGGTGTTCTTGTCAATGTAGCAGAACGGTCCAATGATATTATTGTCACCGAGTTGTGCCTCGGGATGCACAAATGCTAAAGGGCTGATAGTGTTCATTTATTTGTTTTTAACGATTTGGGCAGTAAAAGATGCTTCTGAAACGATAGTGTCACCAACGAAAGTATAGCCTTTCATGGATGATACTCCGTGGCGTAGAGGTGCAAGAAGTTCAACCTTGAAGATAAGTGTATCTCCAGGAACTACCTTTTGACGGAACTTCACGTCTGTGATTTTCATGAAATATGTACTCCATCGCTCTGGTTCCTCAACCGTGTTGAGTACCAAGAGTCCACCACACTGTGCCATTGCTTCTATCTGGAGCACACCTGGCATGACGGGTTCTTGCGGGAAGTGACCCTGGAAGAAGGGCTCGTTGCTCGTTACATTCTTCACACCGACAATGCTGTTTGGTCCAATAGAGATAACTTTGTCAACCAACTGGAATGGGTAGCGGTGGGGGAGAAGTTCGCGAATGCGATTCACGTCCATCACTGGCGGCTCGTTAGGATCGTAGAACGGAACCTGCACCTCATGTTTGCGAATCTCCTTCCTCATGAGTCTTGCAAACTTATTGTTCACCGTATGTCCCGGTCTTGTGGCAATGATGCGTCCCTTGATGGGCTTTCCGATAAGTGCCATGTCTCCAATGATGTCAAGCAACTTGTGCCTTGTACACTCATTCTCCCACATAAGGGGCTTGTTCTGTATGTATCCAATCTTGGTTGCATCCATGTGTGGAACATTTAGCACATCAGCAAGATGGTCGAGTTGTTCTTGAGTCACCTCGCGTTCATAGATGACAATGGCATTGTCAAGATCGCCTCCCTTGATTAAATTGGCATCAAGCAGTGGCACAATGTCACGCACGAAAACGAAAGTTCGAGCAGGAGCAATGGTCTCTGCAAAATCATCAATTTTATCGAGTGTTGCAAACTGGCTGTTGATGAATTTTGATTCGAATGAGCACATGGCCGTAATTGAGAAGTCCTCATCTGGAAGAATCGTTATACAAGAACCTGTCTCCTCGTCGATGATTTCGTGCTTGTGGCGGATTACATAATAATCCTTCGGAGCATTCTGCTCACACACGCCAATCTCAAGAATCTTTTTTACATACATGGCGGCTGAACCGTCAAGGATTGGGAATTCTGGGCCGTTCACTTGAATCAGGCAATTGTCGATTCCCAAAGCATACAGTGCCGCCATACCATGCTCAACGGTAGAAACGCGGAAATCGCCTTTTCCTAAAACCGTTCCGCGCCGTGTGTCAACGACATTCTCTGCTATCGCATCGATAATAGGCTCTCCGTCTAAATCAATGCGTTGTATTTTATATCCAGTGTTTTCTGGTGCAGGATTAAATGTCACAGTGAGATTCAAACCTGTATGCAAGCCTTTTCCAAACAATGAAAAGCTGCCTTTGAGCGTTTTTTGCTTTAACATATCTGATTAATTGTATTTGTTCTGATTATTGTTGTTGGTGCTTTAGTTCATCAACTTGCTTCTGCAAATCGTTGAGTTGTTTGTAAATATCGGGGAGTTTCTTAAATAGCACCGATGACTTGAAGAATTGTTTCGCATCCATGGCAGGAGATCCTATAACGGTTTCATTGCCTTTCAGACTACTGTTCACACCGCATTGTGCGCCTACAAATGTTTTGTCGCCTACTTTGATGTGTCCTGCAAAACCTGCCTGTCCACCAAACATGCACCAAGAACCAACTTTTGTGCTGCCGGCAATGCCCACTTGTGCTGACATAACGGTGTTTTCGCCTACTTCTACATTGTGTGCTATTTGAACGAGATTATCCAGTTTCACGCCTTTATGTACAATCGTGCTGCCCATCGTTGAGCGATCCACGCAGGTGTTTGCTCCAATCTCCACATCGTCTTCTATGACAACAATGCCAATCTGTGGGATCTTGTCATAGCCATCTGCATTCGGTGCAAAACCGAATCCATCTGCACCAATCACTGTTCCTGAGTGAATGGTTACACGATTGCCAAGTCGACAATCATGGTATATCGATACATTCGGATATAACAGGCAGTCATCGCCAATCTTTGCACCATCTTCAACAACGGTGTGGGGATATATCTGAGTGTGATTTCCTATTTCCACGTTGTCACCAATGAAAGCAAAAGCCCCGATATAGCAGTCTTCACCGATTTTTGCAGACGGAGAAACAAAGGCAAGAGAGTCGATACCTTTTTTCTTTGGCTTCATGCTCTCATATAACTGCAGCAGTTTAGCCACGCTCTCATAAGCGTTCTTCACTCGAATGAGTGTGGGCTTGACGCTTTTTTCCAGCACCACGTCTTCATTGATAAGCACAACGCTTGATTTTGTTTCGTAAATATAGTGGAGATATTTGGGATTGGAGAGAAACGAAATGGCTCCAGCCTTTCCCTCTTCTATTTTAGCAAAAGTATTGACAATTGCATTCTCATCGCCTTCAACTCTTCCCTGAATGAAGTCGGCAATTTGTTTTGCTGTAATTTCCATATTATATCAATTTGTTTTGCAAAGTTACGGAAAAAAAATCAGAATCGATGATAACACAGGTAATATTTGCGTATTTTTTTAGATAATAGGTTAATATTTAATATATCTGAAGATTCTGCAATATCTTTTATCGTACCATCTTTATATAAAATGGAGATGCGGTCGTCATTCACATCATACATGTCTTTCTGAATAGTATTGACACTCATCATGTAATGAGCATCCTCTTGTGGAATGCCCAGGGCATTGGCTATTGAAGACGCAATAGTGTTTATCTTTTCATCATCGAATGGCGCATCGTTCACCTCTACACGGAATATGTGACGGTGAATAATGGATTGTGCTAATGTGGAGAGTATTTTGTCTTCATGCTCCATCCATATTTTCACAGAACACCAGATGTCGTTGTCGTCGAGCAATTCGTAATATTTAAGTGCTTCTGGATGCTCATTAAAGAAAGTCTGGTCAACATCGTTCTCCAGGAAAAAGCGTAATGCGGGTGTGGCGAACAGCCTAACACCGTTTTGTGAAAGATATTTTGCACGGAGCAGGATATTAACCAGCATTTTCTCGAAAGCAACCACGGTCTTGTGGAGATACACTTGCCAGTACATTAACCTGCGGGATGTGAGATAGTTCTCTATGCTATAGATGCCTTTGGAGTTCACAACCAACTTGTCGTCTACCACGTCAAGCATTTTGATAATACGTGCGCTGCCGATATTACCTTCATGAACGCCGGTAAAGAAGGAGTCTCTGCGTAGATAATCCAATCGGTCCATGTCTAATTGACTACTGATGAGTTGGTGCAGAAACCTTTTGTTGTATTCGTCCTTGAATATCATCAGTGCCAGATTCAAGGCCCCGTTCAGTTCCCGGTTGATCTGTTCCATCATTAACAACGATATCTCTTCGTGAGAAATGCCGTGGATCAATGTGTTTTCCAGCACATGAGAGAATGGACCATGTCCTATGTCGTGCATCAGGATGGCGGCTTCAACGGCCTCGGCTTCACTATCAAAGATGAAGATTCCTTTTTGTGAAAGCGAGGTGATTGCTTCGCTCATCAGGTGCAGGGAACCTATGGAATGCTGGAAACGGGTATGCTGGGCAGCGGGATAAACAACAGATGCCATACCCAATTGTTTGATGTGGGTAAGTCGCTGCATCAGTGGGTGTTGAACTATCTGCAATAGAAGACCATGCGGGATTTTTATAAACCCGAAAACCGGATCATTGATTATTTTACTATCGTTCATATACCTATTTATAAGCGTTATCCAAAATCATTGTTGTTTCAAACATCCTTGGTGTACATTTTGCATGGCTACCCATGGTTGTTATACCTCCATAATATCTCGTTATATCAAGACATCTTGTTTTGATTTGCAAAACAAGATGTCTTTTTATATACTATACCAATCGGCAATTAGATACCAAAACTATCCAGTTGCTTTGACATTTCCTGCTGCAATTCTCGCGCCTTGTTTCCTGCTATCTCAGCGAAATGATCGTCATTACATGCATAGATGATGCCACGTGATGAATTAACAAGCAGTCCGCAGTCTTTGTTCATGCCGTATTTGCATACTTCTTCCAGACTGCCGCCCTGTGCACCGATACCGGGCACCAGTAGGAAATGATCGGGAGCAACGCGGCGTATATCTTCGAACAATTTGCCTTGCGTGGCTCCAACCACATACATCATGTTGTCGGGAGTTCCCCATTGCTGGCTTCTGAGAATGACCTTCTCAAACAGGCGCTCACCATTTTTATCCTCGATAAACTGAAAATCGGCAGACCCTTTGTTACTGGTCAGAGCCAGCAGGATGACCCATTTGCCTTCATATTCGAGAAACGGTTTCACGCTGTCTTCACCCATATAAGGTGCAACGGTGAGTGAATGTACGTCATATTCATCGAAAAAAGTCCGGGCATACATAGCAGATGTGTTTCCGATGTCACCACGTTTTGCGTCAGCAATGATGAAGTGGTGCGGGTGTTGCTCCTTTAGGTAGTTAACGGTCTTTATGAATGCCTTGATGCCTTTTATGCCATAAGCCTCGTAAAAAGCCATGTTGGGCTTATATGCCACACAATACGGAGCCGTGGCATCGATGATAGCCTTGTTGAACTCGAAGATGGGATCATAGAGATCAAACACACACTGAGGCATTTTCTTGGGGTCTGTGTCAAGACCTACACATAAGAAACTCCTTTTTTGCTTAATCTGTTCTATTAATTCTTGTCTTGTCATGGTTCCTGGTCTTAAGTAAATAATGATAATCTTATAATTCTGATTCTTTCAGTCTTTCTGCATTTTCGGCAACGGTCAGAGCATCAATCATGTCTTGAATGTTTCCACCGAGAAAACCGTTGAGATCATGGGTGGTATATCCAATACGGTGATCTGTTACGCGTCCTTGCGGGAAATTGTAGGTGCGTATTTTGGCCGAGCGGTCTCCAGTGCTTACCAGAGTCTTGCGTCTCGAAGCAATGTCATCCACGTATTTCTGGTGCTCTTTGTCGTATATGAAGGTGTAAAGGCGTGACAATGCGCGTTCCTTGTTCTTGGGCTGGTCACGCGTTTCGGTACATTCTATTAGAATCTCTTCCGTCTCACCAGTGTTGGGATTCTTCCACATATAGCGTAAACGTACACCCGATTCAACCTTGTTAACGTTCTGGCCGCCGGCTCCGCTGGAGCGGAAGGTGTCCCATTTGATTTCTCCTTCGTTGATATGCACCTCGAATTTGTCAGCCTCGGGCAATACGGCAACAGTTGCAGCAGAGGTATGCATTCGACCTTGAGTCTCGGTTGCAGGAACACGTTGTACTCGATGCACACCGCTTTCATATTTCAGTGTCCCATAAACATCTGTACCGCTGACAGCAAAATCTATCTCTTTGTATCCGCCGACGGCTCCCTCGCTTACACTGGTTATAGACAAAGTCCAACCTTTGGAGTCGCAGAACTTCTTGTACATCTGGAATAAATCACCGGCAAACAAGGCCGCCTCATCACCACCTGTTCCGGCTCGGATTTCCATTTGCACGTTTTTAGCGTCCTCCGGGTCTTTCGGAACCAGTGCCAATTTGATTTCTTCTTCCAGTTTTGGCTGAAGGTCTTCATTAAGAGCCAGTTCCTCGCGAGCCATTTCCTTCATTTCCGGATCTTCTTCATTGGCAATAATATCTTTTGCTTCGCGAATGCTGTTCAGGCATGCGATGTATCGCTTACGAGCGTCCATCACATCGCCCAGATCCTTATACTCTTTCGTCAGTTTCACAAAACGTTGCTGGTCGGCAATTACGCTCGGGTCGGTAATCAGCGTTGTCACCTCTTCGTAGCGTGCCTCCAGTCCGTCAAGTTTTTGCAGTATACTGTTGTTTTCTATCATATCAGTTTTTTATTCATTTCATGTAATGATGCGTGAAGTGCATGTACATGATGGCGATATTAGTAATTGAATTCGCCATACTCACTCAGTATGGTCAGCGACCGTTCACCTTCTTCAATGTGTCCGATTACCTGTGCGTCAATATTGAACGACTTCGATATGGCTATAATCTGCTCTGCCAATTCTGGGCGTACATATATTTCCATGCGGTGACCCATGTTGAAAACCTGATACATTTCCTTCCAATCTGTTCCTGAGCATTCGTGAATAGCACGGAAAAGTGGTGGAACGGGGAACATGTTGTCTTTCACCACTCTGCAGTTGCCATTAACAAAATGAAGCACTTTTGTCTGTGCACCACCAGTGCAATGTACCATGCCGTGTATCTCTGCCCGATATTCATCAAGTATTTTCTTGATGACAGGAGCATAGGTGCGAGTGGGGGAGAGTACCAATTGGCCAGCGTTCAAGGGTGTGCCTTCTATTTCATCAGTCACATGGTATTTCCCGCTGTATATTAAATCTTGTGGTACTTGATGGTCGAAACTCTCAGGATATTTTTTGGCGAGATAGTTGGCAAACATGTCATGTCGTGCAGATGTCAGGCCATTGCTACCCATTCCGCCGTTATACCTTTTTTCATAAGAGGCCGTTCCCGTAGAACTCAATCCCACGATAACATCTCCAGGACGTATGTTGGCATTGTTTATAACATCGCTGCGCTTCATTCTGCACGTAACCGTGCTGTCTACGATGATGGTGCGAACCAAATCGCCAACGTCTGCTGTTTCACCTCCAGTAGGGTAGATGCCAATACCCATGTCACGCAGTTCTGCTAATAACTCATCCGTACCAGCGATGATGGCAGAAATCACTTCACCGGGAACAAGCATTTTGTTGCGCCCGATTGTGCTGCTTACCAGTATGTTGTCAACTGCTCCCACACACAGCAAATCATCCGTATTCATAACAATAGCATCCTGTGCGATGCCTTTCCATACAGACAAATCTCCAGTTTCCTTCCAATAAATGTAGGCAAGGCTGGATTTTGTTCCAGCCCCGTCTGCATGCATGATATTACAATACTCCGGATCTCCACCGAGGATATCTGGTATTATTTTACAGAAAGCCTGCGGAAAGATACCTTTATCGATGTTCTTGATGGCGTTGTGCACATCCTCTTTTGCAGCACTGACGCCACGCATCATATATCGATTGTTCATCAGTTTCTATGTGAATGATACCAGATTAATTAGTCAAATGATACTTTGGGTGCACTCTGAGCGCCGGCCTCGGCCTCAAACTTGTTCATTTTGTCGAATCCAAACATACCTGCAAACAGGTTCTTGGGGAAAGAACGTATGCTTGTGTTATACGTTTGCACCACTTGGTTATACTTGTTGCGTGCCTCATTGATGCGGTTCTCTGTTCCTTCCAGTTGCACTTGAAGGTCTTTGAAGTTCTCATTGGCTTTCAACTCTGGGTAATTCTCCTGAACAGCAATTAACTTTCCTAATGCAGAACCTAATTCGCCCTGTGCTTTCTGGAACTCCTGAAGTTTCTCCGGAGTAAGATTCGTTGGGTCAAGCGTGATTTGAGTTGCTTTTGCGCGCGCCTCTACTACACCTTTAAAAGTCTCTTCCTCATGTTTTGCATAACCCTTAACTGTTTCAACAAGATTGGGAATTAAATCTGCACGACGCTGATAAGCAGACTGCACATTTGCCAATGCTGTTGTTGCAGATTCTTGATCACTAACCATTCCATTGTATGCGCTGATACCATACAATACTGCTATCGCAACAATCGCGATAATTGCAATACTACCTTTTTTCATAATCTTTTTATTTTTTAATTAGTACTTATTATAATTATTACCATCCGCCACCAGCGCCGCCGCCACCGAAACTACCGCCTCCGTAGCCGCCACCAAAGGAACCTCCTCCGAATCCGCCACCGAATCCTCCGCCCCAAGTGCCAGATCCTCCACCCATGCGAGAGCGTCCATAGCCCGTATAGCCAGTGCCCGACATGGCTGCCAATACCAACCAGCCATATTTCTTGTTTAAGATGGAATATATGAAAAGAATCAGGAAGATGATGGCAAGGCTGATTGTAAACGGATCGGCCGTAGCCTCTGACTCATATTTCGGTACAAGATCTTCTGCCGACGGTTCTTCAAGCCTACGCTTTTCAACTGCTAATGCGTAAGTGGCTTTTACCAATGACTTTAGCGCTTCGTCGGGATTCTCTACTTTAAGGAAAGGTGTGAGATAATTTCTTGCCAGTCTGCTGCAGTCAGCATCTGTGAGATGTTTCTCCAATCCACGGCCTGGCGCAATGAAATACTTTCGGTCTTGGTATGCAACAACGATTACAAGACCCTTATCCGTTTCTTTCTTTCCTACACCATATTTATTTCCCACATCCTGAGCCATACGGAATGCATCCTGATTCTCGATATGGTTTACAACGATAACTGCCGACTCAATTCCCACTTCATCATCCATTATTTTCAATATCGTATTCAATGAGTCAACAGTCTGCTGGCTGAGCACCGTGTCGGGGTTAGATACGTACAGTCGTCCGTCGGTGATATGTGGCATGGGTATGTTGTCGGCATTCCAAATTGTTACATTTGTTGCTTCTTCCTCAGACTCTGTTACCATGCTATACTCGCATGATACAACCGTGCATAGAAGAAGAGCCCAGAACAAAACTCCCAGATATTTTTTTTCAAACAAGAATGAAGGCTTCTTCTTTTCGGAAGACTCTGTTTTCCTTGCACTATTTTTATTGGATGCTTCATGTCGCTTGTCCTCAATTTGCTTTGCCTGCATTTCAAGAGCATACATGTTGTCTTGCTCCGACAAAGACGGCTTTTGCATTTTGTGAGCATATACATACCATCCGGCAAACACAACGGCTGTAAGACCATACAATATACCGAGCAGCCCACCGAATCCAATGCTTCCATTGGTGGACTCAAAGACTATTGACGGAAGAAAAAATACGAGGATGAGCACTCCTAACGTCAATATATAGAGAAGACAGCCGTTATTCTTCATGTTAAATATGAAATAAGTTACTCCTTTCCATTCCAGAACTCCCAACTGGAGAACGCTTGTAAGAGCAGCATTTCCAGTCCGTTTTTCACCGTAGCGCCTTGTTTTCTTCCCTTGTACATGAACAAAGTCTCGTCGGGATTATAGATCAAGTCATACAGAATCGTATGGTCATCCATCGCCTCGTATGGAAGATTCGGACATTCATCTGAATGAGGGAACATGCCACATGGGGTGCAATTCACGATTACATTATATTCTTTGACAATCTCTGGGGTAATCCGTTCATATTGGATGGTGCCCGGTCGTTCATATCTGCTAACGAAAACGGTTTCCAGTCCTAATGACTTGAGTCCATAGTCAATGGCTTTCGAGGCACCGCCAGTGCCAAGGATGAGGGCCTTTTTGTGGAAGCGTTCCAAAAGAGGTTCTATGCTCTTGGTAAACCCGATCACATCGCTGTTAAATCCTTTCAGGCGGATATCGTTACCCTTATGCTCCACTTTGACGACATTAACAGCACCAATAGCACGGGCTTCAGGACTAATGGTATCAAGATAACTCATCACTCGCTGCTTGTATGGAATGGTAACGTTGAGTCCTTTCAGTTCCGGATTTGATGCAAGAACCTCAAGCAATGCCTCAATCGTGGGTATCTCGAAATTGATGTATTCAGCATCAATTCCTTCGTTCTCAAACTTCTCATTGAAGAAACTAATAGAGAATGAATGTCCTAATGGATAACCAATCAAACCGTATTTGTCCATTTCAGTCTATTTATTTTGTTGCTAAGTACATGGTGCAGATGCCAAATGTGAGACGCTTGAAACGTGCATCACGAAATCCGGCCTTCTTGAGAATCTCAACCATCTCTTCACCTTGCGGAAAAGCCTCAATGGTATTGATCAAGTATTTATATGCGTGTTTGTCTTTAGAAATCATCTTGCCATACAGGGGCAGGAGAGTGTGGCTGTATATCCAAAAGAGTTGTTTCATTGGGAACGAAACGGGCTGTGACAGTTCCACAACGCTTAGGTGTCCGCCAGGTTTCAGCACCCTGCACATCTCACTGAGCCCCTTGTCCAGGTCCTGGAAATTACGTATGCCAAATGCTGCTGTCACCGCATCAAAAATGTTATCGCAGAAACTCAACGAAAGGCAGTCTTCTTTTTTGAACGAAATAATGCTTTGCAAATGTTCCTGTTCTACTTTCTGACGCCCTATTTTCATCATGCCTTCGGAGATGTCCACACCCAGGAGACTTTCTGGATTCAGCATCTTGGCTGCCAAAATGGCGAAATCGCCTGTGCCGGTTGCTATGTCAAGCACTTTTTGGGGAGCAAAGGGCAGAATCTGCCTGATGGCTTTTCGTCGCCAAGCCTTGTCTATATCCATAGACAAACGGTGATTCAAAGAGTCATAGGTAGGAGCAATATGATCGAACATTTGCTCCACCTGTTTCCCTTTTTCTTCACCATATATATTATAAGGTGTGATTTTTTCCTGCTGATACATTAGAAAACCCTTAGTTCCTACTTTAGTGATGCGAGATAAGATGACACATTTTTCTCTATGCGGTTGGCGATGTCACCTTCGTCAACGACTTTGTTGAATTTTTCGCCTACGATATGCTCGTAGAGTTCAATATATCTGTCGCTCACGCTCTCTGCATATTCGTCAGTAATTTCTGGCATTACCTGTCCCGGTTCGTTCATGAAATTGTGTTCGATGAGCCATTGGCGCACAAATTCTTTTGACAACTGGCGCTGTGGTTCACCGTTCTTGAACTTCTCTTCATATCCGTCTGCATAGAAATAACGGCTTGAATCGGGCGTGTGAATCTCGTCGATGAGGTATACCTTACCATCGCGCTTGCCAAATTCATACTTTGTGTCAACGAGAATCAAGCCCTGTTTTGCTGCAATTTCCTGACCGCGGGCAAAGATCTGACGTGTGTATTTCTCCATGATTTCATAGTCTTCTTTGCTCACAATGCCTTGGGCAATGATTTCTTCCTTAGAGATGTTCATGTCATGTCCCTCGTCGGCCTTGGTCGTTGGCGTAATAATTGGCTCTGGGAATCGCTCATTCTCACGCATGCCGTCTGGCAATTTAACACCGCACAGTTCGCGACAGCCTTTCTGATACTCGCGCCAGGCCGAACCGGTAAGTATGGAACGGATGATCATTTCAACCCGGAAACCTTCACATTTCAGTCCAATGGTAACCATGGGATCAGGCGTTGCAAGTTTCCAGTTCGGGCAAATATCCGTCGTTTTGTCGAGAAATTTTGCTGCAATTTGATTGAGCACCTGCCCTTTGAATGGAATTCCTTTAGGCAGCACGACATCGAAAGCCGAGATGCGGTCAGTGGCAACCATTACCAACAAATCGTCATTGATGTTGTAAACGTCACGTACTTTGCCATGATAAACGCTTTTCTGACCTTCGAAATTAAAATCTGTTCTTGTTAATGCCTTCATATTGTGATTGTTTTTAATTATATACGAAATATTCTATTCTTGTCAAGAAACTGTCTTTTTGTTGTTCCTGTCATACTCTTCGTATGCATTGACAATGCGTGTCACTAATTTGTGCCTCACAATGTCTTTCTTGTTCAACTCTACAAACGAGATGCCCTCAATGCCTTTCAGTATTTGCATGGCTTCGCGCAGACCGCTCTTGGTCTCCCGTGGCAGGTCCACTTGTGTCATGTCGCCCGTGACAATCATCTTTGTATTCCATCCCATGCGAGTCAGGAACATGCGTATTTGTGCGGATGTGGTGTTTTGAGCCTCGTCGAGAATCACCACGGCATCGCTCAGTGTACGGCCTCTCATAAATGCAAGAGGGGCTATTTGTATGACGTGCTTTTCCATCATGTCCTGCAGTTTTACCGCTGGTATCATGTCCTCTAATGCATCGTAGAGCGGCTGCAGGTAGGGGTCTATCTTGTCTTTCATATCGCCAGGAAGGAATCCCAACTTCTCGCCGGCCTCAACAGCGGGCCTGCTAAGGATGATTTTCTTGGCTTGCTTTTCTTTCAAAGCCTTCACGGCGAGTGCAATGCTTAGATATGTCTTGCCCGTACCGGCAGGTCCTACAGCGAAAATCATATCATCTTTCTCAAAGCAATCTATCAGTTTCTGCTGATTCTCGCTTCTGCTTTTGATAGGACGCCCGGAAACACTGTATACCACAACACCCTTCACTGCATCATCTTTCGTCTTTTCACCGTTCATGATATCAAGGATGTCCTCGTCATTGATGCGGTTATATTTTACTATATGCTGCCGCATCATTTCCACTTGCTTGCAAAAGACATTCATCTGCTCCTCATCTCCAAGCACGCGAAGTACATTGTCTCTTGCCACAATGCGTAATTTAGGGAAGAGGGCTTTGATCATCTGCAAATGAGAATTGCCGACTCCATAGAATACCACAGGGTCTATATCTTCTAAAACAACATGCTTTTCTGTCACTTAATCCTAAATTTTTCTGCAAAATTACAAAATCATTTCGATATTCGTGTATTTTTTAATACCTTTGTGCCATAAAAAACGAAAAATTGAGATGAAAATAACCAAGAATCAATATTTAGCAGCATTCAGTATGATTGTATTACTGCTTGCAATAACACGCATTGTCTTTCCGATGATTGCTGATGGCAATCGCGACGCTGAAGAGAATGTAGTGTCGCAGCAGCAGCCCGAGCAAGAAGTAGTAAATGCTGTTCCAGAAAAAGTTGAGGATGTCGTTAAGGTGGAGGACAGCAGCCATAGCAGGTTCTTTAACAATGACGGAACACCTGTCAAACATCGCATTTTCAGTGTTCCTCGCTATACTGATGCCTTTCCCGATAGCCAGCAAGTGCAGATTGTGGCTGCCTGCAAATGGGGCGTTTCGCCGGTAAAAGACAGGCAAGATGCCGAATCCAGGAAAAAAGAGTTGGTGTATATGGCCGTCAGTCCTTACTATCATGTTGACAAAATGTACCGAAGCATTCCCTATCTGGTGCCACGTGCTGCAGTCTTGCTGAGTGATATGGGCAGGGCTTTTTATGACAGTTTGCAGTTGAAGGGCATTCCTATTCATCAGTTCATTGTAACCAGCGTGCTCAGAACGCAGGACGATGTTGTGAAACTGCGCAATTACAATGGCAATGCCACAGAGAACTCATGCCACCTGTATGGAACCACTTTTGACATCTGCTACAACAGATATAAAACCGTGGAACCTCCTCAGGAAAAACGGCGCGCCGTAAGAAATGATTCGTTGAAATTCGTGCTTTCGGAGGTTCTCAACGATATGCGAAAGAGCCAGAGATGCTATGTGAAGTATGAGGTGAAGCAAGGATGTTTCCACATAACGGTGAGGTGACATAAAACCAAATATTGAGCGAACCGCCTGTTTTGTTTGTTAATGATAATGACTTGAAGTATGAAACTAATCAATTGGGGATTTATAGGATGTGGTGATGTCACAGAGAAGAAATCGGGACCTGCCTTCAATGAGGTTCCGGGTTCAAAAATCATTGCTGTGATGAGTCGTACCGAGAACCGTGCACGCTCGTATGCAGAGCGTCATCATGTGCCGAAATGGTATACGGATGCACAAAAACTGATTGACGACCCTGACGTGAATGCTGTTTACGTGGCAACACCACCGAACAGTCATGCAACGTTTGCGATTATGGCCATGAGGGCTGGCAAACCGGTATATGTGGAGAAACCCTTGGCGGCATGCTATGATGACTGTATCAGGGTGAACCGAGTGAGCCAGGAGACTGGTATTCCTTGTTATGTGGCATATTATCGTCGCTATCTGCCATATTTCCAAAGAGTAAAGGAAATAGTAAGCAGCGGAGTGATAGGAAAGGTGGTGAATGTACAGATCAGGATGTCTGTTCCACCGCGCACCCCAGACTGCTATACGCGCGAAAACCTGCCCTGGCGGTTGCAGCCGCAAATTGCAGGCGGCGGCTATTTCTATGATCTCGCTCCACATCAACTGGATTTGCTGCAGGATATGTTTGGTGTTATCACCGAAGCCAGCGGTATTTGCGCGAATGTGGGAGGACTTTATGAGGCAGAAGACAGCGTAAGCGCATGTTTCCGGTTTGAAAACGGTTTGCCGGGCAGTGGGTCATGGTGCTTTGTCGGTCATGAGACGGCGCAGGAGGATTGCATAGAACTGATCGGAGAATGCGGTATCCTAAGTTTTTCCGTGTTCAGTTTTGGGCCAATCGTGCTTGTGACCAGCGAAGGCGAACAGAAGATACACGTGGAGAATCCTGCATACGTGCAACTTCCAATTATCAGGTGTGTGACCGAATCTCTGCAAGGAACGGGAGTCTGCACGTCGACCAGCGTAAGCGCAACGCCTGTGAACTGGGTGCTGGATAGAATTCTTGGAAAGATCTAAAATACAGATGAGAAGATAATCTGGATGTATTCAATAAAGTGAGAACGATGATTGCTGCGAGGTGGTTGTTAACGATATGGGCGGTGCTGATGCCATTGATAGCGATGGCACATGATGACCCGAAGGGCGATGATGTGCCGCCAGCAGATACCATCAGCAGCAATCCTCTTTCATCCCATCACAGTAAGAAAGACGTATTCCACCGCATTGGTGATTTCTTCACCAAGTATTTCCGTGATTTTAACGAGACCGATACAAACTATATTGAGGCTCAGCACTACAACTATGCGCTGATGTTGCAGAACACAAACACTTACGAGATGTACAGTATCGGTAGCAAGGATGGACAGACCATTTCTTTCGCACCGAAGCCAACCTATCGCGTGGGACCGTTTTTCGGCTGGAGATGGATCTTCCTGGGGTACACATTCGACGTGAGCCATATATCAAACGACCACAACAAAAAAGAGTTTGACGTGAGCCTGTATAGTAACTTGATGGGCATTGACTTGTATTACCGCAAAACAGGTACTGATTACAAGATACGCTCTTTCAGACCTAACGGCTCTTCGCGTGAAATCACAAACCTTAATATACCATTTTCCGGGCTGAATGTAGGCATTGTCGGTGCAGACTTATACTATATCTTTAACCACAAGAGGTTCTCCTATCCGGCCGCATTCAGTCAGAGTACCGTACAACGCAGAAGTTGCGGAACGACATTGGCGGGGTTTGGATATACACGCCATAGCATCAATCTTGACGGCAATCTGTTGGAACGTACTCTTGACGAAAGTCTGAACCAATATACTACGGCAAGGCTCGACAGCGGTTTGTTGTTCGATAATGTTAAATACTCCAACATGTCAGTTTCCGGAGGATATGCCTACAACTGGGTGTTTGCCAAGAACTGGCTGTTGAGTACAAGTCTGTCTCTTGCTTTGGGCTATAAGCACGTTACGGGTGCTTTGCGCAAGGACGAGGTGACGATATTGCGCGATTTCTCGTTTGAGAATGTCAAGTTAGACGGCACCTTGCGCGTAGGTGCCGTTTGGAACAATACCAAATGGTTTGCCGGAATGAGTGCCATCCTGCACAGTTATAATTACAAGACCACTCAGTTCTATACGAACAACATCTTTGGTAGTCTTAACTTTTATGTGGGATTCAATTTCGCAAGAAAAAGGCGGCACTGATATGTTTTAGGTGGCGGAACTTGTTTTTGAAAATAGAGATTAAAAAGAATGTGAAGATATGAAAACGCTTATGGTATCCTTGCTGTTGATGCTGGCCGTTTCGGCATCGTCACAGACCGTTGAATATGAACGAGAAGACAGCATCAGAGTAATGGCTTTGTTGAACGATGCATACAGTGTCAATGCCGGAGAGGGCAGAGGAATAGGGGACTGGGTCGTGCATTTCGGCCGTGCCATTAAAGGCATGGGGGTGCCTTATGTAGGACATACGTTGGAGCCATTCGACAAAGAGCGGCTGATTGTAAACCTGAGACAGATGGATTGCACCACGTTTACAGAAAACGCCGTTACGCTTTCATTGTGTATGAAGAACGGGCTGAAATCGTTTGAGGCATTCTGTCATATCCTTCAGAAAATAAGATACCAAAACGGCGATGTTCCTTGCTATACGCGTCGTCTTCACTATTTCACCTCATGGATTCTCGACAACACCGAGATGGGGTTCTGCCATGAAATACAGTCTCCTAATCCGCCATTCACCGGATTGCAGACCATCATGGTTGACTATATGTCGAAAAATCCGTCAAAATACCGTATGTTGACCGTGAATCCAGAAGACATTCCGGCTATCCGCCTGATGGAAAACGATATTTGCGGGAAGCAGTTCCGCTATATTCCCAAGCAGGAAATCAAGAACACAACGTCGCTCAGACAGGCTGTTCACAATGGTGACATTCTTGCGATTATCACCAATATCAAAGGACTTGATACCCAGCACATTGGTATTGCCGTATGGCATGACGACGGATTGCATCTGCTTAATGCATCAAGCATACACAAAAAAGTTGTCGAAGAGCCGATGACTCTTCGACAATACCTTTATAAACATCCCACGATGCCTGGCATCAGGGTTGTAAGACTGAATGATTAATAAGCGAACAACGGATAATCCTTCATGGTCTCGTTAACACGAGCGCGCACTTTTGCTATGACTTCTTCGTTCTCGGGATCGTTGAGCACGGTTTCAATCAGTTCTGCAATCAGCACCATCAGGTCTTCCTTGGCACCGCGTGTGGTGATAGCAGGTGTTCCCAGTCGCAGACCGCTGGTCTGGAAAGCGCTGCGCGTGTCAAACGGAACCATGTTCTTGTTCACCGTGATGTCTGCAGCAACTAATGCATTCTCAGCAACCTTGCCCGTCAGATCGGGATATTTTGTACGCAAGTCAACCAGCATCGAGTGATTATCAGTACCGCCACTCACAATATGGAAGCCGCGCTTGATCAGTTCGTCAGCAAGCACTGCTGCGTTTTTCTTTACTTGCATAGCCCACTCTTTGAACTCTGGCTGCAGTGCTTCTCCAAAAGCAACAGCCTTGGCAGCGATAACATGCTCAAGCGGACCGCCCTGCTGGCCAGGGAATACCGCAGAGTTCAGGATGGTAGACATCATCTTCACCACGCCCTTCGGTGTCTTCAGACCCCAAGGATTCTCAAAGTCTTTGCCCATCAGGATGATACCGCCGCGTGGGCCACGAAGCGTCTTGTGGGTGGTAGAGGTTACGATGTGGGCATATTTTACTGGGTTGTCAAGCAGGCCTGCTGCAATAAGTCCGGCAGGGTGGGCCATGTCGACCATCAGCAAAGCGCCTACTTTGTCAGCAATCTCGCGCATTCTCTTATAGTCCCATTCACGGCTATAGGCGCTGCCACCACCGATAATCAGTTTCGGTTTGTGCTCTATGGCAAGCCGTTCCATCTCATCATAGTCAACCCTACCTGTTTCTTTATTCAGGTTGTAGCCAATGGGGTTGTAGAGAATACCACTTGTATTCACGCGTGAACCATGAGAGAGGTGACCGCCGTGGTCAAGATTCATTCCCATGAAAGTGTCGCCAGGTTTCAGCACAGCCAGCAAAACGGCTGCGTTGGCTTGTGCACCCGAGTGAGGTTGAACGTTGGCATATTCTGCTCCGAAGAGTTTTTTCACACGTTCAATGGCAAGTGTTTCCACTTGGTCAACCACTTGGCAGCCTCCGTAATAGCGTTTTCCAGGGTATCCTTCAGCATACTTGTTGGTGAGATAGGAGCCCATGGCTTCCATTACTTGGTCACTAACAAAGTTCTCACTGGCAATCAGTTCCATTCCTTTCAGTTGGCGCTGATGCTCTTTCTCAATCAACTCGAAGATTTCGTTGTCTCTTTTCATTTTTTTTACTTCGTTTTTGAAGGTACTTTTCTTAATTGTTAAGTTAATGCCGCAAAGGTACGAATATTTTTCATCATTATGCCTTTTACTCCTTATTTTTAACGTGATTTACAGATTCTACCATTTCATTTTGATGCTTTCTTGGTTTTTATCGTTGCACGAGAGCGCTGATCTCCGAATACAAAAGCACTGCGATGAACCCCGCAGACTGGGCGATTCTTGCGCCTGAAATTGTCATGGAAAATCCTAATTATGGGCTTTCATACGGGCGATGTTGTTCACTGACGGTCAATTGGGCGCGAAATATGCGCGTTTTGTGGCACTTCCTTCAATGCTTTGATTAGCAGATAATTACATCGAAAACGGATTTTTCATGAACGAAAAAAACAGGTGTTTGCTGAAAAAAGCATAGTTTTGGGTTGCAAAAACATAGGTTTTAAAGGGTAAAACCATAGGTTTTGGGCAGTGAAACCATAGTTTTTGAAGGGTAAAAGCATAGGTTTTGCATGGCGAAATGTGCGTTGTGGTAACGATTTTTTACATTTCCGCGCTTTCAACGCTCATTTTTTACAAAATTCACTTCTATTTTGAAGAAAAACGGCAACGTGGTTTTGTCGCGTTTTTTCGAATCAATCAGCATGCCGTTTGTTGGCGAAAAATGGGATTTCCGGGGCATCGTTTCTTCCTGTTCAGTTGGTCATGGAGCCTCACCGGTGAGTTCTTCGTGTTTCTTGTCATCCTTGCACCGAACTCTGGTATCATATTATAAAATGTGGAGCCGCGTAAACGCATTGTAAAAAAGGGTAATGCTTTAATTTTTTTTTAGAAATCTGTTGAAAACATTTGTTCATTCATCTATTTTTCGTAACTTTGCCAGACAAAACAAAAAATAGTGATGAAACAAACAATCTTGGTTACAGGTGGAACGGGCTTTATAGGTAGCCACACTACCGTTGAGTTGCAACAAGCAGGTTATAACGTGGTGATCGTCGATAATCTGTCTAACTCTAAGGCAGATGTTGTTGATGGTATAGAAAAGATTACCGGCGTGCGTCCAGCATTCGAAAAGGTAGACTGCTGCGACATGAATGCGCTTGAGCAAGTGTTTAATAAATATACTGATATTCAGGGTATTATTCATTTTGCTGCAAGTAAAGCAGTAGGCGAGAGCGTGGAGAAACCGTTGATGTATTACCGCAATAACATCACGTCGCTTGTTAACTTGCTGGAACTGATGCCCAAGTATCATGTCAAGGGCATTATTTTCTCGTCGAGTTGCACCGTCTATGGTCAGCCATCCAAGGAAAATCTGCCTGTTACAGAGGAAGCACCTATCCAGAAGGCGCTCAGTCCTTACGGAAATACCAAGCAGATAAACGAAGAAATCATTCAAGACTATATTCATAGCGGTGCGCCGATCAAGGCGGTGATTCTCAGATACTTCAATCCCATCGGCGCTCATCCATCGGCTTTGATCGGTGAATTGCCCAACGGTGTGCCGATGAATCTGATTCCTTTCGTTACCCAGACAGCCATTGGCATCCGAAAAGAACTCAAGATATTCGGTAACGACTACGACACGAAAGACGGTACCTGCATTCGTGACTATATCTATGTAGTGGATCTGGCTAAGGCACATGTGAAGGCGATGGAGCGCGTGCTGGAAATTGACGGCACCGATGCAGTGGAAGTATTCAATATTGGTACCGGACGCGGGTTGAGCACACTGGAAGTGGTTGAAGGATTTGAGAAGGCCACTGGTGTGAAACTGAACTGGAAGTATGCACCGCGCCGTGAGGGTGACATCGAAAAGGTATGGGGAAATGTTGACAAAGCCAACAAAGTGCTTGGCTGGAAGGCCGAGGCCGATATCAATGATGTGCTTCGCTCGGCATGGAAATGGCAGATGAAATTGCGCGAAGACGGCGTGCAATAATCTATTCATATACGCGTTGCCTTCATGGCACGTGTTATTTTGTGTTTGTGTTGTTTGTCCCCCGATGTGAATCGGGGGATAATTTTTGTTTGTTCTTTCTGCAAAAGTGCTATTCCCGGACATCTGTTCTCTCTGTGTGTTATATAGATGTCGAGCAGAATTCTTTCTGTTGCAGAAAACAAATCTTCCAAGAAACTATTTGTGTTTTTCTTTCTCTCTTACTCAGAATTTTTGTACCTTTGCAGCCAAATAACTAACATTACTAATATTTATAAATCATTTATGCGAAAAAGAGTCTTGTTTTTTATGTTCATGGCGTTGCTCTCGGTGACAACAGCCATGGCGCAGATTATTACCTCTGCCATGAGCGGAAAGGTAACGATTGCGGGTAGCAACGAGCAAGTTATCGGTGCTACAATTCAAGCCGTGCATGAGCCGTCAGGCACTCGTTACACGGCAGTAACTAACATCGACGGTCGTTTTAACATCCAGGGTATGCGAACCGGAGGACCTTATTCATTGTCGGTATCGTATATCGGATTCCAGACAAAGACCTTGAAGAACATCACTTTGCAGTTGGGTGAGACAACCAACCTCAACGTGCAGATATCAGAGGATGCCAACGAGTTGGCTGAAGTGGTGGTAACAGGTAGCGCTTCGAAGTTTGCCGCTGAAAAAACGGGTGCTTCTACGAACATCAACAATGCGCAAATCACCAATCTGCCTACCGTAAACCGTAGCATTACCGATGTTACGCGTCTTTCTCCGTATGGCGGAAACGGCATGAGTTTTGCCGGTGCAGATGGTCGTACTGCCAATTTTACTATTGACGGTGCCAATTTCAATAACAACTTTGGTTTGAGTTCAAACCTTCCTGGTGGTGGAAATCCTGTTTCTATCGATGCCATCGAGGAGTTGCAGGTGGTTATCTCGCCTTACGATGTGCGCGAAACTAACTTTATCGGTGGTGGTGTGAATGCCATTACCAAGTCGGGAACCAACACATTCCGTGGAAGTGCATACATTTATCATATGAATGAGAATATGCAGGGTGATGCCGTTGACCGCGAGCAGATAAACGGAGCACGTGCTAAGAGCCAGACCACAACGTATGGTTTTACACTTGGCGGTCCGATTATCAAGAATAAACTGTTTTTCTTTGTAAACGGTGAAATGGTGAAATCGCCAACCGTTGTCAACAGATGGAGAGCCACAGAAGACGGTGTGGCAGATGCCGACAACTATTTGTCGCGTACTACCATCGGTGATATGCAGATGGTGGCAGAGCATGTAAAAGGGAAGTACGGTTACAATCCGGGCTCTTTCACCAATTTCCCTGCTGACGAGAACAACTATAAGATTCTTGCCCGCTTGGACTGGAACATCAACAACATGCACCATCTGGCATTGCGTTACAATTATACGAAGAATAATTATTGGAATTCGCCCAATGCCTCTTCTATGGATGGTGGAACCCGTTCTGCATACAGCCGTATGTCGCAGTATTCTATGTCGTTTGCCAATTCTATGTATGGCATGGACAACCTGGTACACTCCTTCTCACTCGACCTGAACAGCCGTTTGTCTGATAATCTGTCGAACCAGTTCCTGGCCACATTTTCAAAGTTGGATGATATCCGTAGTTCTGATTCCGAGGAATTCCCGTTTATTGATATCCTTGACGGTTCTGGAAACACTGCCAACTACATGGCTCTCGGCTATGAATTGTTCACTTGGAACAATGCTGTTCACAACACCATCTGGAACATGAAGGATGACCTTACCTATTATCTGGGTAATCACAAGATTACTGGCGGACTCACATTTGAGCATCAGATGGCTGACAACCAGTACATGCGTAACGGTACGGGATATTATCGTTATAAGAGCCTTCTCGATTTCATTAACGGAGCCACGCCAGAAGTGGTTTGTCTCACCTATGGTTATGACGGTGAATCAAAGCCTGCTGCCCGCGTTCAGTTCAACAAAGCAGGATTGTATGCACAGGATGACTGGAATATCAACACTCGCTTTAAACTTAATTATGGCATCCGCTTCGATGGATTGTTCTTTAACAACAGCGACCTGATGACCAATAATGCTATTCTGGCACTGCAATATTTCGACAACGATGGTAGAGAGCGTCACATTGATACCGGCAAATGGCCGTCATCAAGTCTTACTCTCTCTCCGCGCGTGGGATTCACATGGGATGTCCTTGGCGACAAGACATTGAAAGTTCGTGGTGGAACAGGTCTCTTCTCTGGTCGTTTGCCGCTCGTGTTCTTCACCAACATGCCTACCAATGGCGGTCTGGTGCAGTATCAGGCACAACTCGGACCTTCTACTCGTTATGCCAACCTGCCTGTTGCTGTGAGGGAAAAGTATGCCGACATGACCGACGTGATGACTCAGTTCAAGGGCGGACTGGTTGTGGATGCCAACGGTAAGGCATCAATCAGCGCACTGCAAAACAAACTCTTCGAGATGGGATTCCCCTCAACGGTTAACCCTGACGATGGTACAGTTCCTTCTTCTATATCGGCTGTTGATCCTGATTTCAAGATGCCGCAAGTGTGGAAGACTTCTTTGGCAGTTGACTATCAGTTCCCGGTGTCTTTCCCGTTCTCTGTAACATTGGAAGGTATCTTCAATAAGACCATCAATGGTGTATGTATTTCCGACTGGAGTATTCCAAGTGTCGGAGGTTTCGCACGCTTCAATGGCGTAGACAATCGTCCCATCTATCCATCTGATTTCCGCACTGGAACCAAGGCATTTGTTCTTGAAAACACAAGCCGCGGCTATGGATGGTCGGCCAACTTGATGTTGACAGCCCAGCCAACAGAGAATATTTCACTGATGGCTGCCTATACACATACCGCTTCAAAGGAGGTGACGGGTATGCCAGGTTCGGCTGCTGAGTCTGCATTTACTTATGTGCCCACATCAGAAGGACCTAATAACATCAAACTCCACAACTCACAGTATGTGACACCTGATCGTATCGTGGCTAATGCAACCATACACGACAAGAGCGGCAACCACTATAGTTTCATCTATGAGACATGGCGTGGCGGCTACAACTATTCTTACATGACAGCCAACGACATGAACGGTGACGGTTACAACTATGACGCTCTCTATGTGCCTACCGATGAGGAGGTGATGAGCAATAAGTTCCGCTTCGTTTCTGAAAACGACAAGAACCGTTTCATGGAATATGTTCACAACGACAGTTATCTGAAGAATCACCAGGGCGAATATGCCGAGGCATACAGTGTGTATAGCCCATGGGTACACCGCATTGACTTCAGTTACAAGCATGATTTCAAACTTAATCTGGGACAGACTGTCCATAGACTGCAACTGAGTCTTGATATGAAGAACGTGCTTAATTTCTTCAACTCAAGTTGGGGTGTTAGCAAGTACATGAATCCTGCACTGAACGAGGGTCGTATCCTTAAATACGAGGGTGCCGATGCTGACGGTTATGCCGTATTCTCTACTCCGAAAGCAGTTAATCCAAGCAACAAGACATGGGTTGCCAACCATTCCATCGGACAGTGTTGGTACGCTTCTATCGGTATAAAGTATATTTTCAATTAAATTATAAGTCCAGACAAATATGAAACTGAAATATTTAATTCCGTCTTTAATGGCAGTTCTTGCCGTATTGGTAGGCTGCTCGGATGACAACGATCCCACCTTTCTCGATGAGGTGCGCCTGTCATCATCATTCGTGACAATTGACTTGAACGGCGGTTCTACTGACATTACTGTTACAGCAAGTGATAATTGGTCGATTGATACAAGCGAAATTCCTGAGTGGCTGACTGTTTCTCCCACATCAGGGGCAGCCGGACAGAGCAAGATTACATTCTCTGCCGGTGCTGGAGAGTATGGAAAACTCATCGAACTGCATCTGGCTTGCGCTGGACGCACGCAGAACATCAATGTGCAGCAAGGCGTTCCGGCACCGTCGGATGCAACATGTGCCGATGTGATTGCCGGTCCTGATGGCAAGCAATACCGTGTAAAGGGTACTGTAACATCCATTGCCAATTTCAGTCCTTATGGCAACTGGTATCTGGCAGATGAGACAGGTCAGATTTATATTTATGGTACGGCAGACGCTGACGGTAAGTTGAAGAACGACGCGCTGATTAGTCTTGGCATCGAAGTCGGTGATGTGGTGACCATAGAAGGTCCAAAGACAACCTATAACGGCACTGTGGAACTTGTTGATGTTACGGTTGTCAGTGTGGAGAAGTCTCTTCTGAAGATTCTTTCAGGCAGCAAAATCATGACCAAGGAAGGCGGAAACCTCGAGGTAACTGTGGTTTACAAAGGCAGCGGCACCTATCCTGCCATTGCAGATGATTGCAAAGACTGGATCAAATATGAGGGAACTACCTATAAACCAGGTATACCAACGCTTTTCGAGACCAATCCTGGCGACACAGCCATTGTTAGATTCTCTGTAGCAGAGAATACGGAAAAGACGAGAAATGGTAGTATCGACTTCTCTTCAACGTCATACGATTCGAAGAAAGGAAGTACTTCATCCACGGTTATGACCTACTCATTTACACAGAAGGGTGTTTCCAATCCGCCTACCGGAACAGGAACAGAGGAAGATCCGTATAATGTTACGGCTGGATTAGAGGCCGCAGCAGCCGGTGCAACAGATGTATGCGTGAGAGGTATCGTAAGCCGCAAACCCACCTTCAATTCCAAGTATAGCAGCCTTACCTATTATATCTCTGTGGATGGCGAACAGAACGATGAGTTGCAGGTTTACAGTTCACTGGGATTCAATGGCGATCAATATGCTTCTGCTGACGATATTCAGTTAGGTGACGTTGTTGTTGTCAGAGGAAACCTGAAGGATTATAATGGAACACTTGAATTTGACAGGAGCAGCCATCTGATCAAGTTGAACGAACAGACCAGCATGGATAAGGTGAACATTGAAGGTTCATATCGCAAGCCATTCGATGTGGCTGGTGCCATTAACTATATCAACAACGGCGGCAAGGAGAATGTCTTCGTGAAGGGCGTTGTTTCAAAGATTATCAATGCTTTCGAGCCAGGTTACGGCAACGGAACATTCTGGATTTCAGACGATGGCGTATACAACACCGACTATTCGAAGGATTTCGAGGCATACCACGCTTATTGGTTAGGCAACAACAAGTGGGCTGCTGGTGATGATCAACTTGCCGTTGGCGACAAGGTTGTTATTTACGGTCTGCTTACAAAGTACAAAAATACTTACGAAACAAGCGACAAGAAGGCGTATGTCTATAACTGCAATGGCAAGGTGAAATAAATAGTTCTCTTGCGTCAATGAATCATAAAAATCGGGTATCGCTTGGCGGTATCCGATTTTTTTAATATCTTTGTAGCATAATTAATCTTCAAACGAACAATCCTTTATAAAGAAAAGCATTATGGTAATAGATTTCAACAACATTCCCGAAGAGAAAAAGTTTAATTTCAAGGGAGGTGTCGGCGAACTTGACTCGCGCGACTTGATTGACGAGAACAACAAAATCATGTTCAGTACACTTAAACCGGGCGCCTCTTCTGGCCATCACTCGCATGACGGAAGTAGCGAAATTGCCTATATCATCAGTGGCGAAGCAACCTTCAAATATGATGATACGGAAGAGGTGGTGAAGGCTGGACAGGTGCACTATTGTCCTGAAGGTCACAACCATAGCATGCACAATCGCACCCAAGAAGACATTGTCTATTTGGCCATTGTTCCTACGCATCGTAAGTAATGGATATAAGACAATAAACAATCAGGCCGCTTGCTTTGTGCAGGCGGCCTGATTGTTTGTTGTCAAATTGTTATTGCAGGTTTTCATGGGCGTATGACAAATACCATACAGCCCATGAAATCTCCTTGTTTTTTACAGAATGCTCTTCACTGTTTCCAGCATACCCTTGGTCTGGATATCATTGAGGAATCCGGTAACCATGTCGGTCAGACCAGGTATGGTGTTCAGATCTCCGTGTTCACCCCAGATGAATGTTGCTCCGAGAACACCTTCGGCCACCTTGCGAGTGTCACCTGTTGCCCAGAGGTTCTTCAGCAAATCCATGATTTCCTGAGCGTCGTTGGGAACGATTTCTGCACCGTCGGCACGCTTGCCACCCTTATAATAAGTAATGATGGCTGCAAGTCCGAGCACCAAACCCTTAGGCAGTTCGCCCTTGCGCTCCAGATAAACCTTCACGCCGGGCAGGTCGCGTGCCTGGAATTTCGGGAATGAGTTCAGCATGATACTTGTTACCTGATGATCCACGTATGGATTGTTGAATCGCTCGAGCACATCACCGGCAAACTGCTTCAGTTCGTCCATCGGCAGATTGAGTGTCTCCATGAGTTCTTCAAACTGAACTTTATGGATATACTTACCGATTACTTCATGGTTGCAGGCATCGCGAACGATATTCACGCCGCTGAGATATGCAACTGGTGAGAGTACGGTGTGCGGGCCATTGAGCAGAGTCACCTTGCGCTCATGATATGGCTTCTCGCTTTCTGCAATCAGCACATGCAGACCGGCCTTCTCAGCAGGGAATTCCTCGCGAAGTGCGTCGATTTCCATGTTTTCTGGCTTCTCGATTACCCAGAGGTGGAAAATCTCTGCCTGTACAACGAGATTATCTTTGTAACCAATCTTTTCCTGAATCTCTGCAATCTCTTTTCGTGGGAATCCAGGAACAATGCGGTCAACGAGCGTTGCGCATACATAGTTGTACTTGGTGAACCATTCTTTGAATGCCTCATAGTCAGCACCCAGGTCTTCTTTCCACAACTCAATATACTTATAGATGCACTCTTTCAAGTGATGTCCGTTCAGGAAAATCAACTCGCAAGGCATGATAATCAGGCCTTTCTTCGGATCTCCGTCGAAAGTCTTGAAGCGGCGATAGAGCAACTGAACGAGTTTTCCAGGATAAGAAGAAGCAGGAGCATCCGTGAATTTACATGTATCGTCGAAGGCAATGCCAGCCTCTGTGGTATTGGAAATCACGAAACGAATCTCCGGCTGCTCAGCCAATGCCATGAATGCAGCATTCTGTGAATAGGGATTCAATGCACGGCTGATCACGTCAATGCGCTCCAATGAGTTCACAGCCTCACCGTTCAGTCGTCCCTGCAGATTCACATGATACAGGCAATCCTGACCATTGAGCCAGTCAACCATGCCTCTTTCTATAGGCTGAACCACCACAACGCTTCCGTTGAAGTTGGTCTTTGCATCCATGTTCCAAACAATCCAGTCGATGAATGCACGAAGGAAGTTTCCTTCACCAAACTGGATGATTCTCTCAGGCATCACGCTCTTCGGCGCGGTCTGCTTGTTTAACGCTTGTAATTTTTTCATGATTTTGATTTGTTGTATTTTTATAGATTCTTGTTTCTACATGCAAAGGTATAAAAAATAAATATATAATATGGTATTCTCATGCGTTAAATAAACGTAAAGGTTTGCGAAGGTCGAAACTTTATGCTACCTTTGTAAGCGATTCAGAATAATCGGGAATTACAAATTCATTACTTTAATCATGAAAGATATCAAAAAGATTGTTCTGACGGGAGGTCCATGCGCTGGGAAGACAACAGCACTCGTCAGAATCATTGAGCATTTCTCCAGCCTTGGCTACAAGGTTTTCACCATTCCTGAAGTACCTACTTTGTATAGCCTTGCAGGTTGGAATTATCTCACACCCAATAAGAACTTGTATTACGAAGGAGAAAGAGCCATCTTAAAGACACAGTTGGTGCTCGAAGACACGTTTATGCAGATGGCCGAAGTTTGCAAGAAACCAACGCTCATCGTATGCGACAGGGGAACATTGGATATTTCTGCTTACATGACACCAGAGATGTGGGAGGAAATCACGGCCAAAGAAAACACGAATACCAGTGAATTGCGTAGTAGATATGACGCTGTGCTTCATCTCGTGTCGGCGGCAGATGGGGCAGAGCAGTATTATACCGTTGCAACTAATTCTACTCGCTATGAACAAGTCAATGAAGAGGGACTTCGCATTGCGCGAGAACTGGATAAAAAGGTAATCAAAGCATGGACGGGGCATCCTCATCTGCGCGTTATTAACAACCACGATGACTTTGATAAAAAACTTAATCGTGTCATCAAGGAAATATCCCATGTGCTCGGATTGCCTCAGCCGATTGAAGAAGAGCGCAAATATATTGTTGAGTTGTCAGGAGAAGTGCCTGACTGCATAGAGAGTGAAATCACTCAAACCTATCTGGTGGCAGAGCCAGGATGCGAAATCAGGTTGCGCAGGCGCGGATGGCACGGGAAATATGTGAATGTGCACACTACCAAGAAGCATACCGAGAGCAATGAGATTCTTGAAACAGAACGCCAAGTAAGCAACAATCTCTATGAATCGTTGTTGCAACAGGCTGATCCCTATCGACAGCCAATTCGCAAACTCCGCAAGAGTTTCATATGGAAAGGCCAGTATTTCGAACTTGACAATTATCTGGAACCAGTGTCTAATCTGATGATTCTTGAGACAAAGGGAGTGGCCGCAAAGGAGTCTGTCAAGTTTCCTCCATTTATTAAGGTTCTTGAAGACATTACCGGCAATGACAAATACTATAACTATAACCTTGCTTTGAGAAAGTAGCAAGGGGGCGGCATGAATCAAAAAACAGGTCTGTTTCTATATGATTGACAAGAAACAGACCTGTTTTTTAGTTGAAAACACTCTTTTCAGCAACTGGAGTCCTATCGTGCCGACACGTATTTGTGCAGGGTCTTGCGAACAGCACCATTGCCAGCATAGAGTTCTTTCACCATTCCTTCAATTTGCTCACCGATACCAGCCTCATAGAGGTCTACGCCAAAGACATCCTTGCGGCTGAAAAGGTTGCGCAGACAATTCCAGTCTTGATCGGCTTTTCCTATTTCAAGCGGAGCGACAATTGCCTGTAACTCTGCAAGCATGGGGTCGGGCGACGGCTCGAAAGGCGTTCCGTCGTCTTTGATGCCTTTAAGATAGCGGGCATAACCTGCCAGCGTGAGTGGTATAAGGATAAGATTCGACATGTCGAGTCCACGAGAAATATACTTCTTGATGGTCTCTCCAAAACGAATAGGTAGTTTCTGAGATGTGTCCATAGCAATTCGTTGCGGTGCATCTGGCATGAACGGGTTGGGCAGACGACGGTTAATCACGGCTCCGATGAACTCATAGGGGTTCAGCACACCGGGATCTACAACAACGGGCATGGCTTCTATATATCCCAATTTCTGCACGAAGGGGCGCAAGTCCTCGTCTGCCATCTCTGCGGATATCAGCGTATAGCCCAGCATGCAGCCATATATAGACATGGCTGTGTGGAGTGGGTTCAGGCAAGTGGTCACTTTCATCGTCTCAACCTTATCCACTGTCTCGCGGGAAGTATATAAGGCACCGCCCAGATTGAGAGGTGGGCGTCCGTTGGTATAGTTGTCTTCAATCACAAGATACTGCACTTCCTCGGCATTTACGAATGGTGCCGTGAAAGTGTGCTTCTCTGTCTCAATGTATTCGTTGTCCTCAAAACCGTCAGCAGCCAGCATTTCTTTTACTTTCACATGCGGGCGTGGCGTGATTTTGTCAATCATCGACCATGGGAATGTGACTTTCTGCTCGTCTTTAAGGTAGTCGAGGAAGGCTGCCGGCACAAGTCCGTCGGCCACCCATCGCTCTGCATAAGCAAAAACGCCGGCTTTCACCTTGTCGCCATTGTGTGAGCAGTTGTCCATCGACTGCACGGTGAGCGGCAGCATACCTGCCTGCCAACGCTCGTAAAGCAGTGCGCACACTTTGCCCATGGCCAATACGGGACGAAGTCCGCGTGTTAAGTCGGCATCGTTATAACTGTAGCCTTTCTCCGTAATGGTGAAAGAAATCATTTGAAGTGTTGGATTTCGGAAAATCTCCACAAGCCGTTGCCAGTCGGCAAACTGATAGTCGGCCTTCAATGCCTCAGTAACTGATGCGATTACCTTCTTCTCGATGTTGCCGTCAGACTGCAATGAAACGAGTAGAGACAGGTTTTCATAGGGTGTGTAGGCCTTGTCAACCACCTCAAAGTCGAATGTTTCAGCCACAATAACGCCACGGTCATACTGCCCGGTGTTGAGAGCGTCGTTGAGAATGGCAGCGGGAAAGGCGCGGAATATGTTTCCTCCGCCGAAATGAACCCATGTGGGTTGCTTGGCTGTCTTCTCGCGCACGGCCTTGATGTCAAACTTTGGAAGCGCATAACCTTTGGCTTCCCACTCTGCGGCATTGAACTGTCCGCTCAGTATATCTGTTAATTTCATACTTTCTTCTACCTTTAATAAGTCGTTAGTTTAATCAAAGAAACCGGGTTGCTTGTATTCAATGCCGAGTTCACGATCAACAGTGGCAAGAATTCCCTGCACCTGACCGAGTGCGAACATGCGTCCCAGGAACGAATACCCTGCGTTGTATCCTTTGGTTTCATCGCCCAGCATGGTCATACCATGATCAACGCGCATTGGCAGGGCGGGATTCTCTTTCTCAAAGATACGTGCCAGTTCTATAATATCTGCGCGACCGCCCAAGTGACTGGCCTCTGTGAAGTCGCCATTGGGGAAAATGTGGCACGAGCGCAGATGTACGAAATGCGTGCGAGGTGCAAATTCGCGTGCCATTTCTACCACATTGTTGTAGGCACCGGCACTTAATGAGCCCGCACAGAACGTTAGACCGTTGTGTTTGTTCGGAACTGCATTCAAAAACCATCGTATATCGTCAACGGTACGTACGATTCGGGGTAGGCCGAGAATCTCAATTGGTGGGTCATCGGGGTGTACGCACATATTCATATCATACTCTTCGCAAGTGGGCATGATGGCTTCGAGGAAGTATTTCATATTTTCGCGCAACTGATTCTTGTCAATGCCTTTATAAAGATTGAGGAATTCGCGGAATTTCTGAATAGGTGCCTCGTCGTTTTCACTGAAGTTTCCACTCACAAACCCCTGTGTCTTAATCACGATATTCTCTACCAGTTGATGATCTTTCTCTGGTGTCATCGTCTTGGCAAGTGCATCTGCCTCTTCAAGCACGTTTCTGTTCTGTGCAGAATCCAGTTCCGGTGGGAACTTAAATGCAGCCCATTCCTCGCGTGCACCTTCGCGCTTGAGGATGTATATGTCGAAATAGGCAAACTCCGCATAGTTGAAATAGAGGTTAGAGGCTCCGTTGGGGTTGTCATGAAGCAAGTCGGTACGAGCCCAGTCAAGCACGGGCATGAAGTTGTAGCAGATGCAATGGATGCCTTCTGCGGAGAGATTGCGAAGCGATTCCTTGTAAACCTCTATCTGGTGGTCTCTGTCAGGACCTCCGTATTTAATGGTTTCCACCACAGGCAGGCTCTCCACCACACTCCATCTCATGCCATAACTCTCAATGTATTCGCGCAGGTCACGAATTTTCTCGCGTGTCCACACTTCTCCTAAAGGAACGTCGTGTAGTGCGGTTACGATACCTTCCACTCCAATTTGTTTGAGCATGGCAAGCGTAATCTTGTCGTTCTTGCCAAACCATCTCCAAGTTCTTTCCATAATGATATCTATTTTATGATTTGTCTGTTCTGATTGCAAAATTAAGAAATTTTGTTGTTATCCATGCCAAAAGAATGCATTTTTTCATACAATACACATTATTATATATGTATGACACATTTGTATCGTTGCATGTACCTGTGTTTTGCCGCTTTTTTCTTGTATCGTTGCCAGCGTAGCATGCCGTTATTTCAGTACGTCGCCTATTTCTTCAAGGTTCCCGTCGTTGGCTCTCTGGGCGATTCTGAGCAGGTGGCAGAGTAGGGGATATATGTTCACATTGCGGAAATGCGGCCGTTTGATGTGCCTGAAGTCAGGTCCCACGGCACGGAACATGGCTTGCATGTCGCCATATTCATGGTCGTAGCCATGCACACCGCCAGTAGTGACGGGCGAATCAGTGAACAGCCATCCCAAATCGGGTAATACCACGATGTCACCTACATTCTCATTGGAGCCGTAGTGCAGGTATTCAGGAATGTCACCGCGTTTCCACACTTTGACGTGATCCACGTTTTTCAGCGCATTATATACAGAATCGCAGCATTTCTCTTTCACATAGATATTCGAAGGAACGTCTCCTTCCACTGAAAAGATCCATTCTTTTTTCAGATATTTCATCACGGGAACCTGCCGAATAGGTTCTGTCAGCGTCATTCCGTGGTCGGAGAGCACAATGAAATTCACTTGTTTGCCGATGGGCAGGCATAGTATTCGGTTATAAAGGCAATGCATCAGCGAGTCCATCTCCGTTACGGCGTGTCGTGTCTTCTTGCTTTGCGGACCGTGGAGATGGCCGAAAAAGTCGGGTTGTTCAAAATAGGCCATTATCAGCGAAGGCCTGGAATCGTCGGGTTTGCTCAGTTCTTCAATGATGCCGTCAATGCGCTCGTCAAACGTCAGTTGTGGTTTCTGGTCATAAAGATAATACCTGTCGGGATACATACCCTTCACCTTTACGTCGGAACCGGGCCAGTAGAACACCGCTGTGTGCAGGTTCTGCTTCTGTGCTGTAATCCATATCGGCTCTCCTCCATAGAAACGAGGATTGAATTTAGTATCTGCGTTGCCCAAAGAGAACTGTTTTCCATCGGCTCTGCACCGGAATGTGTTTGCAATAATGCCGTGGTGGTCGGGGTAGAGGCCGGTGGCAATGGTATAGTGATTGGGAAATGTCTTTGAAGGGAATGATGGAATGAGCCCGCTTTCCACTCCCTCACTGGCCATCCAGTCGAAAAATGGCGTGTCATACCACTGCGGATAGTCCCATCGGCATCCGTCGAGCGACACCACCACCGTATAGTGCTTTTCGTTTTGCGCATGCATTGCCATGAAGAGGCATGGCAGTAATGCGGTTATAAATAGTCTTCTCATTTTCAGGATGATAGATTGTCAGTATAAACTAATACTATAATTGTATGTATAGGCATGGCTTATTCGTGATGATAAGGCTCGCCCTTGATGATAGTACATGCGCGATAGAGTTGTTCGGTGAAGATCATGCGCACCATCTGGTGTGAAAATGTCATCTTGGAGAGCGACAACTGCTCGTTGGCACGACTATAAACGGCACTGGAAAAGCCATATGGACCACCAATAACAAACACCACGCGCCGTCCGGAAGCCTGCTTGCGCTGCAACCAGCGGGCCATTTCCACGCTGCGCAACTCCTGCCCGCGCTCGTCTAAGAGCACCACGGAGTCGGTTGCCTGAATCTGTTTCAATATCATTTCGCCCTCTTGTTCTTTCTGTTGTTCCTCAGAAAGGCTCTTCGTGTTCTTCAATTCGGGCAACGTTGTCATTTCAAAAGGCATGTAATGACTTATGCGCTCCACATAGTCGTCTATGCATGCACTGATGTGCTTGTTGGTGGTTTTTCCCACAAGTATCAGCAGTGTCTTCATGATTCTTTATAATTAGCAGGATGTTTTTTGCCATTTTTGCACACGGGACACAGGCTTTCGTCTTCGCTGATGCCTTCATACTCATGTTTCCGCTTGGGATTCATCGGGAACCAACCCTTTTGCACGCGCTTTTTTTGCGAAAACAGTTCACCGATACCCCATAGGAATGAGGCTCCGGTGACACCGAGAATGGATGAAAAAATAACATTCTCAATCAGAAATGCACAACTGATGCACACGATGCCGATGAGCAGATAGACCCACCAGTAGCGTGTTCCGGTGTAATACTCTTGTTTGATAACCAGCGGATGGCATAGTCCGATGATGAGAAATGTGCTTATGGCAATGATAATGCCTGTGAAATGTAGTTCCATGTAAACATGTTTTGTTCGACGCTTGCAAATTTACGAATAATTGCTGACATTGAAAAGCAATTTGGGAAGATTAACGCTAACTTGCCCATTGCAGGTCGCAAATACTCCATATGAAACGGTATGCTATCCAGTCTGCTTATTTGCAGATCATGAAAGGTTGCGTTGCAAACATGGTCATTTTTCTTTCATGAAAATTGATTATTTACTTTTCCATTAACTAAGCATTCGTGAATCAATACTTATCTCCTTGTATGGAAAAGGAGCCGCGGCGGATTGGGTACAATGGCACATATTCGCGGCATTACCGGGACGGGCACACTTGGCGTGGCTATAGATACTGTTTGCGAGGTACAAATATATTGTTTACGTTTTTTAAGAGTATGGCCTGGTTTTGTTAATAGATTTTTACAGGTTACGGCATTCCATATTTTGGTTATCTGCTCTTAGTGTTGTACCTTTGCCAAGCATTTAAAGAAAAAAAGTAAAATCTGTATTCCAATGATGAAGATTCTCAATATTTTTATCTAAATTTGCATCCCAAAAACATTTGTCACATGCCAGAAAGAAAAAGAAACAATACCCCGATAGACCCCAGTTACGGCCATCTCCAGCCACAAGCCACAGATATAGAGCGCGTGGTGCTGGGTGCATTGATGATTGACAAGGACGCTTTCTCCGTTGTAAGCGAGATTTTGACTCCCGAAACCTTCTATGAACCGCGCAACCAGAAAATTTATCATGCCATTCAAACGCTTTCGCTTGCTGAGAAACCTGTGGATATCATGACCGTTATTGAGGAATTGAAACGTGAATCCACGCTCGAAGAAGTTGGAGGTCCCGCTTATATCATCGAACTTAGTTCGCATGTGGTTTCGTCTGCTCATATCGAGTATCACTCGCGCATACTTAAGCAGAAGCATATGGCCCGTCAACTCATCACGTATGCCAGCGTCATCGAAGGGAAAGCGTTTGATGAAGGGGTGGATGTGGATGAACTGATGCAGGAAGCAGAGGCAAAACTCTTCGAATTGTCCCAGAAAAACATGCGGCAAGACTATCTTCAGATTGACCCGATTCTTACGCAGGCCGTTGATATATTGCAGAAGGCAGCAGCCAATACCGGCGGTTTGACAGGTATAGCCACAGGTTACACGAAACTGGACGATATGACTGCCGGATGGCAACCGTCAGACTTGGTCATCATTGCTGGTCGTCCGGCCATGGGAAAGACGGCATTTGCCCTGTCGCTTGCCAAGAATATTGCTGTAGATTATCAGGTTCCCACAGCATTCTTCTCTCTTGAAATGAACAATGTTCAGTTGGTAAACCGATTGATATCAAATGTTTGCGAGATTTCCGGAAAGAAAATACTTAACGGACAGTTAGATGATGAGGAATGGAAACGGCTCGACCGCAACATCCGTAGTCTGCAAGGGGCTCCCATTTACATAGACGACACGCCGGGAATGAGCATCTTTGAACTGCGAACCAAAGCCCGAAGGTTGGTGAGAGAGAAGGGCGTGAAAATCATTATGATAGACTATTTGCAGTTGATGAATGCAAACGGCGCGCGTTTTGGTAGCAGACAGGAAGAAGTCTCCACCATCAGCCGCTCGCTGAAAACACTCGCCAAGGAACTGAATATCCCGATTCTGGCCCTGTCGCAGTTGAATCGTACGGTGGAAAACCGTGACGGCATTGAAGGAAAACGCCCGCAACTGAGTGATTTGCGTGAGTCGGGAGCCATTGAGCAGGATGCCGACATGGTGCTGTTTGTGCATCGCCCTGAGTATTATCGCATATTCCAGGATGATAATGGTAATGACTTGCGTGGCATGGCACAGATAATCATTGCCAAGCACCGTAAGGGTGCCACGGGAGATGTGCTTCTTAATTTCCGTGGAGAGTTCACTCGTTTCCAAAATCCTGAAGATGTTGTAATACCATCAGCACAAGGAATGGAAGGAGAGTTCAGGGGATCGAAACTGAATGATGGCATTCCGCCCATTCCGCCAGAGCCAATCAGTGGGCAGGTTCCGTTTTAATGGATGGAAATACACCTATTTATATATATAGAAAGATGAGGACAAGGAGTTTATTCATGTTGATTGTGCTGGTAGCCATGGGAGCATCGGCACAGGTGAAAAAGTCTGTATCCATACTCGGAGACAGTTATTCCACATTTGAAGGATTTGTAACACCCTCCACCAACGAAATGTGGTATTACGAAGAAACGCGTGACAACACCGATGTGGACGATGTTACGCAAACCTGGTGGTGGCGTTTTATCAAGGAGAACGATTATAAATTGTGTATCAATAATTCGTGGAGCGGATCTACCATCGGCTATTATGGTTATGCCGGCAACGATTATAGCGAGCGTTCATTTATACGCCGGATGAATCATTTGGGCAATCCAGACCTGATTTTCATATTTGGCGGAACTAACGACAGTTGGGCTGGGGCGCCGATGGGTGAGTTCAAGTATGAAAAATTGCGTCAAGACGATTTCTTCTCATACCGTCCGGCTCTGGCGTTCCTGCTGAGTCAGATGCAGAAACGCTATCCCAATGTGGAACTGGTATTCCTTATCAATGACGGACTGCGCGAGGAACTGGTGAGCAGCACTAAAACGATATGCGACCATTACGGCGTTTCCTACATTCAACTTGAGAACATAGACAAGAAAAATGGTCATCCCACCATCAAGGGAATGGGGCAGATTGCCGAACAAATCAAGAAGGGATTATAGTCCCGATTCTGCTCTAAATCGTAAGTGAACGGGCGAAAAAAGTTACAAATTATTTGCTGAATTCAATATAAATATGTAATTTTGCAGCGCAAAAGAATATAAACCATTAAACGAACAATCAAAATGAAGCAGCCAAGTGCAAGCCTATACATTATTAATATTATCCGACTGCATCGCGCGGGCGGAAGTGTTAAGGTGTGCAGGTAGCAGTGCACAAAATATGACAACAAACCTTTCCACTTCCGCGGTGTGAAAGGTTTTTTGTTTTATGGCAGGAATCTTCCCAGGAGAATAATAAGGTAAAAAGATTAAATAAACAGAACAACATGAGTGAAAGATTATTTATTTTCGACACGACTCTGAGAGACGGCGAGCAGGTTCCTGGTTGCCAGTTGAACACGGTTGAGAAAATCCAAGTGGCTAAGCAACTTGAACAGTTGGGCGTGGATGTTATTGAGGCAGGATTCCCTATATCCAGTCCTGGTGACTTCAACTCGGTGATTGAAATTTCCAAGGCCGTGACATGGCCAACAATATGTGCGCTGACCCGTGCCGTTGAGAAAGACATCGACGTTGCTGTGGAGAGTCTTCAGTATGCCAAGCGCAAACGCATCCATACCGGTATCGGAACGAGTGACCCGCATATCAAATACAAGTTCAATTCCAACCGTGAGGAAATCATAGAGCGGGCTGTGGCTGCCGTGAAATATGCGAAGAAGTTTGTGGAAGACGTGGAGTTTTATGCCGAAGATGCCGGTCGCACTGACAATGAATATCTTGCACGGGTGATAGAAGCCGTGATAAAGGCTGGAGCAACCGTAGTAAACATCCCAGATACGACGGGCTATTGCCTGCCTTCTGAATATGGCGAGAAAATAAAATACCTTGTAGAGCACGTCAGCGGAATAGAAAAGGCCATTATTTCCACCCATTGTCACAACGACTTGGGTATGGCAACGGCCAACACCTTTAGTGGTGTGGTGAACGGTGCGCGCCAGGTGGAAGTGACAATCAATGGTATTGGCGAGCGCGCTGGTAACACTTCGCTCGAAGAAATAGCCATGATTCTCAAGTGCCACAAGCATTTGAACATCGATACGAATATCAATTCAACCAAGATATATCCCACGAGCAGAATGGTTTCGGGATTGATGAACATGCCCGTTCAGCCAAACAAAGCCATCGTGGGGCGCAATGCCTTTGCGCATTCCAGTGGTATTCATCAAGACGGCGTGCTGAAAAACGTACAGACTTATGAGATTATTGATCCGAAAGATGTAGGTCTCGACGACAATTCCATCGTTCTTACGGCGCGCAGTGGCAGGGCGGCGCTTAAATATCGTCTTGAAGTATTAGGCGTGAACATAGATAATGAGAAGAAACTCGATGCCTTGTATCACAAATTCTTGGCACTTGCCGACCGGAAAAAAGAGGTGAACGATGATGAAATACTGACTTTGGCCGGTGCTGACCAGTCAGAAAACCATTCCGTGCGCCTCGATTACCTGCAAGTGACCACGGGTATGGGCGTGAAGAGCGTAGCAAGTATTGGCTTGGATATCAGTGGACAGAAGTTCGAGGCTGCTGCCACGGGCAATGGTCCGGTAGATGCCGCCATCAAGGGGTTAAAGAAAATCATCCAAAAGCAGATGACTTTGAAGGAGTTTACTATCCAGGCCATCTCGAAAGGCTCTGATGACATGGGAAAAGTGCACATGCAAGTTGAATACAATGGCAGTGTTTATTATGGTTTTGGTGCCAACACTGACATCGTTACAGCATCAGTTGAGGCCTATATCGATTGTATCAACAAGTTCAGAAATTAGTTTTTTTTCTTATTAACGTATTATCAAATTATTAATGTAGAATACCCGATGAATACATTATTCGACAAAATTTGGGACAAGCATGTGGTGCAGATGATCAGCGACGGCCCCACGCAGTTATATATCGACCGCTTGTACTGCCATGAAGTTACTTCGCCGCAGGCTTTCGACGGCATGCGTGCAAGAGGGTTGAAGTGTTTCCGTCCGCAGCAGATTATCTGTATGCCCGACCATAACACTCCCACTCATGACCAAGACAAGCCAATAGCCGATCCCATATCCAAGAAACAGGTGGATGCCTTGAAGAAAAATGCTGAGGATTTCGGACTGACGCATTATGGTATGATGGATCCCAGTAATGGTATTATCCATGTGGTGGGTCCTGAGAAAGGTCTCTCGCTGCCAGGTATGACCATCGTTTGCGGCGATTCCCATACAAGCACGCATGGCGCTATGGGGGCTGTTGCTTTCGGCATCGGTACATCTGAAGTGGAGATGGTGCTGGCATCGCAGTGCATCCTCCAGCAGAAGCCCAAGTCGATGCGCATTACCATCAATGGGAAATTGGGCAAGTGTGTGTCTGCCAAGGATGTTGCCTTGTATCTCATGTCGCAATTGTCAACGAGCGGTGCCACCGGTTATTTCGTGGAATATGCTGGAGACGTTGTGCGGAATATGAGCATGGAAGGGCGGCTCACGCTTTGCAATCTTTCCATCGAGATGGGAGCACGTGGCGGTTTTGTGGCTCCTGATGAAACAACTTTTGCCTATCTGAAGGGACGTGAGTATGCTCCGAAAGGTGAAGAATGGGATAAGTGTGTGGCCTATTGGAAGACATTGAAGAGTGATGATGATGCCGTCTTCGATAAAGAAATGGTGTTCGATGCCCGTGACATAGAACCCAGAATCACATACGGTACAAACCCAGGTATGGGAATTGGCATTTCAGAGTGCATACCCAATCTCAGCGAAATCGAGGAAACAGGTAAGGCTGGTTTCAAGAAGGCTCTTGACTACATGGGATTTGCTGCCGGACAACGACTTTTAGGTCATCCGGTAGACTATGTATTCCTTGGTGCCTGCACGAATGGCCGTATTGAGGACTTCCGTGCATTCGCTTCTGTGGTGAAAGGTCGCAAAAAAGCAGACGGAGTGGTAGCATGGCTGGTACCAGGATCATGGTCTGTTGAGCGTCAAATCCGTGAAGAAGGGCTGGATGTAGTATTAAAAGAAGCCGGATTTGATATCCGCCAGCCGGGATGTTCGGCATGCCTCGCCATGAACGATGACAAAATACCCGCAGGAAAGTATGCTGTGTCAACCAGTAATCGGAATTTTGAAGGACGACAAGGGCCTGGGGCGCGCACCATTTTGGCATCTCCGCTTGTTGCGGCCGCTGCTGCTGTTACGGGTGTGATTACAGATCCGAGAGTTTTAGATGAAATGTGAAAGGAGAGACAAACAATGAAACAGAAATTCAATATCATAACAAGTACATGCGTACCTCTTCCATTAGAGAATGTTGACACCGACCAGATTATCCCGGCTCGCTTCCTAAAGGCAACGACACGTGAGGAACGCTTTTTCGGGGACAATCTTTTTCGTGACTGGCGTTACCGTGCTGATGGTACGCTGAATGACAGTTTTGTGTTGAACAACGCCACTTACAAAGGATGTATCTTGGTGGCAGGAAAGAATTTTGGCTGCGGTTCCAGCAGGGAGCATGCGGCATGGGCCATTGCCGGATATGGTTTTCGGGTTGTAGTGAGTAGTTTTTTTGCTGATATTCACAAAAACAACGAACTCAATAACTTTGTCCTTCCGGTGGTTGTGAGCGAAGACTTTCTTGCAGAACTGTTTTCCTGCATCGAGAAAAACCCAGGAACTGAGGTTGAAGTAAATCTTCCTGAACAGACCATAACCAACAAAGAATCAGGTAGAACAGAGAGATTCGACATCAATGGATATAAAAAGCATTGCCTGATGAATGGTCTTGACGATATAGACTATCTTATTCAGAATAAAGAACTGATTGAATACTGGGAGCAAAACAACAGGTGAGTTTCATGGGAACAAGTGAAAGTATCAATTCGTATACGCGATTGCAGCCGTTTATAGAAATAATGGACTGCACGCTGCGCGATGGGGAACAGACATCAGGAGTGAGTTTCTTGCCTCATGAAAAACTGATGATTGCAAGAGTTTTGCTGCGTGATGTGAATGTTGACCGCATTGAGGTCGCATCGGCACGTGTGAGTGAAGGTGAAAAAGATGCGGTGAGCATGATTTGCAGATATGCGCAACAACACGGAATGCTTAACAGAGTGGAGGTCTTAGGCTTTGTTGATGGCGGGAAATCTGTCAATTGGATTGCTGACACGGGATGCAAGGTGGTGAATCTCCTGGCAAAAGGTAGTGAAAAGCATTGTTGCGGTCAACTTCACAAAAGTGTTGACGACCATGTGGCAGACATTTTGGAGTGTGTGAAAATGGCGGAAGATAAGGGAATGACAGTAAATCTCTATCTGGAAGACTGGAGCAACGGTATGAAAGATTCTCCCCATTACATATACGCGATGCTTGATGCGCTGACAAAGACTTCTATACGCCGCATTATGTTGCCCGACACCTTGGGAATCCTGAATCCTTTGCAGGTGATAGAATACATGCGAAAGATGCAGAAACGCTATCCAGATGCTCATTTCGATTTCCATGCCCACAACGACTATGATCTGGCTGTCAGTAATTCGCTCGCCGCCGTATTAAGCGGGTGTAAAGGGCTTCATGTAACCGTGAATGGGCTGGGTGAGCGTTGCGGTAATGCGTCGTTATCCAGTGTGCAAGTAATCTTGAAAGATCAGTTTCATGCCAAGACAAACATCCATGAAGACAGGTTGAACGAAATCAGCAGACTGGTTGAAGGGTATAGCGGCATTGCCGTGGCACCTAATCAGCCTGTAATAGGTGAGAATGTATTCACTCAAGTGGCTGGTGTGCATGCCGATGGTGACTCAAAAGCGGGACTATATTATAATGCATTGAAACCTGAGAGGTTCGGCCGAAAGCGTGAATACGCACTGGGAAAGAACAGCGGAAGGGCGAATATTGCGAAAAACCTTGAGGAACTTGGCCTTGTGCTAACACCGGAGCAGACGCAGAGAGTGACCAGGCGCATTACGGAATTAGGCGACCGAAAGGAAATCGTAACCCAAGAAGACCTGCCCTTCATCGTGAGTGATGTGCTGAAACACGATGTGCCAGAAGAGAAAATAAAACTGGTGAGTTATATGGTGAGTACTGCTTATGGTCTGAAACCGCTTGCCAGCATTAAAGTGGAGATTGGCGGCAGGCAATATGAGGCAGATTCTACTGGCGACGGACAGTATGATGCCTTTGTGAAAGCGCTCCGGAAAATATACAAAGACAATTTAGGGCGTACGTTCCCCGTGCTTGCCAACTATGCGGTGAGCATTCCGCCAGGTGGAAGAACAGATGCTTTGGTACAGACCGTGATCTCTTGGCATAATGGAGACAAAGTGATTAGAACACGTGGACTGGATGCAGATCAGACCGAGGCTGCCATTAAAGCCACCATTAAAATGCTGAATATCTTTGAAGCACAGAACTGAAGAAACAATTAATTATAAAACAACGAATATATGAAACTAAAAATTGCTGTATTGCCCGGTGACGGTATCGGACCGGAAATTATGAATCAAGGTGTCGCCGTGATGAACGCCATTGCTGAAAAATACAACCATGAGTTTGTCTATGAAGAGGCTATCTGCGGAGCACATGCCATTGATGAAGTGGGAGATCCTTTTCCCGATGACACTTTCCGCACGTGTATGAATGCCGATGCCGTGCTTTTTGCGGCTGTTGGTGACTTGCGCTACGATAACGATCCTACGGCAAAGGTAAGGCCTGAACAGGGCTTGCTTGCCATGCGAAAGAAATTGGGATTGTTTGCAAATATTCGCCCAGTTGCTACATTTGACTGCCTGCTTCACAAAAGCCCGCTGAAAGACGAACTATTGAAAGGTACCGACTTCGTGGTGATTCGCGAACTGACAGGTGGCATGTATTTTGGCGAAAAGTATCAGGACAACGACAAGGCTTATGATACCGATATCTATACTCGCCCAGAAATTGAGCGCATTTTAAAAGTGGCGTTTGAGATGGCAATGAAGCGAAACAAGCACCTTACCGTTGTTGACAAGGCCAATGTGCTGGCATCTTCGCGTCTATGGCGACAGATTGCCAAGGAAATGGAACCACAATACCCGGACGTGAAAACAGATTATATGTTTATCGATAATGCCTCTATGCGAGTGCTTACCGAACCTCGTTTCTTCGACGTGATAGTAACGGAGAATACATTCGGAGATATTCTTACCGATGAAACCAGTTGTATTACGGGCAGTATGGGTTTGCAACCATCGGCATCATTGGGCGAACACACTCCGTTGTTTGAGCCTGTTCATGGTTCATGGCCTCAGGCCGCTGGTAAGAATCTTGCAAATCCGCTCGCTCAGATACTTTCTGCTGCCATGCTCTTGGAGCATTTCAATCTTGTAGAAGAAGGAAAAATGGTGAGAAATGCGGTAAATGCAAGTCTTGACGCCAATGTGAGGACACCTGAAATACAGGTGGAAGGCGGAAAGACGTATGGAACAGAAGAAGTGGGTGAGTGGATCGTGGATTATATCCGGAATGCTTAGCCGTTTCCACATGAGGCCTTATCTGATACAATACCAGAACTGAAGCAGAATTCAATATATGTGCCAAAGCATTAGAAAAGTATTACTGTTTGTTGTGTTACAGATGTTGATTGCTAATATCATTGTGGCACAAGACAGGCGGGCTCTCCGTGACAGTCTTTCCATGGTTATGCAAAGACTGTCATATTCCCCGGAGTCTATCGGTCTTCGGTTGAAAAAAGCATCGTTGAATATGCAACTGGAGCAATGGGAATATGCCAAAGACGAATATGATTATGTCATTAATCATGAACCGTTGAACCTCACCGCGTTGTTCTTCAGGGCCTATGTCAACGAGAAACTGCATCGTTATCATTTTGCAAGGCTCGATTACCAGAGTCTTCTTTCGGTTGTTCCTTCAAACTTTGAGGGCAGGTTGGGACTTGCGCTACTCAACCAGAAAGACAAGCATTATACAGAGGCAATGGATCAGATGCATATTCTTGTCGAACAACATCCAGACAGCGCGGTGGCTCATGCTGCTTTGGCTGGCATCGAAAAAGAAAGAAACCTTTATGAGTTGGCCATCTATGATTATGGCAAGGCAATCTCTCTTGACCCAACAAACACCGATTATCTGCTTAACAGGGCAGATTTGTATATCAAACTGAAAAAATTCGCAGACGCGAATGATGATTTAGAGAGATTGGTTGCATTAGGTGTTTCCAGAACATCGTTAGAAGATTGGTTCCAAAAAACAACAAAAAAGAAGAAGCGAAAAGCATCTCGCAAGATAGAATAACAATGAGTATTCTGAGTTGAAAACTGATAAGATGTCAGTGTTTGAGTGGCTTTTATAAGCAGGGGATAAGGCCCCTGCTTTTTTAATGCGCTACAAATGCGCTACAAATCTTTAAAATGCGTGATAAACAAAAATCGGAAACCCTTGATAATGAGGGGTTTCCGAATATTGGTGTGAGGTGCCTAGCGGAGTCGAACCGCTCTATACGGTTTTGCAGACCGTCACATAACCGCTTTGTTAAGGCACCATTGCGATTTGCGGATGCAAAGATATAACATTTCTTTTGAATAACCAAATTTTTCTGTTGTTTTTTGTCTTGTCATCTCGAAAACACGCTATTCAGATGTCCAGCACTTAGGTTTTGCTTTCTTGTTCTTGTGCTTTTTTCGCTGTATATCCTTCAGTGCGCAACCAGCACATCCATAACACGGGTCACCCGCATGCCTAATTGCATTGAAAACCCGATATGCAACGTAGGCTGCAGATAACACGACGGCTATACCTATTATAATATATTGTACTGTCATTACCCAATATGTTTACAGTCCGCACAGTTGCTTATAATGGCAAGTCTGGCAAATATTCCTGTCTTCAGTAGGAATGAAGTCGGTTTCAGGCTCGAAAATTTCTACCAAGACGTTTTTCAGAAGACTGATAAATTCTTCATCATACTTTTTTATATCCTTTATTGTCTCTTTTCCAATGACGAGTGTAGGTTCTTCATTGGTGTACTGAATGAAAAGCAGGGCCGGAGAAACGGGCTGCTGATGGCTGTTGAGACGCGCGTCTTTACTGACCAGGTGGGAGTAGAGCATGGTTTGTATATAGTAGTCGGCATGCTTTTGGGGATTGATAGGCCTCTCAAACAACTCCTCTACACTGTATACTTTCGTGGATTGTTTCTTCCCGCCGGTCTTATAGTCAACAACTCTTATGGTCTCTTCATGGCAGATGGAATCCTTAACCATATCCAAACGGTCGACAATTCCCCCGATTCTTACATTCACAACGCCTCTTGATGTCTGAATATCCAGTTCCCCTTGCACGAATTTCTCCAGTCCTAATACCTGGAATGGCGCCAATTCCTTATCAATGGCAAGCAATCGTTTGATGTATTGTATGATTACTTCGCGGTTGATTAGGTGAAGCCCGTTTTCAGGGGCATCAATTTTCATTTCCTGACGGAATGCTTCGTCAACGGCCCACTCAATTTTGTGTGGGTGCTTTTCTATATATTCAATATCGCCAGGCATGATACATTGACTCTGTTCTGTCAACGTATCGTATAATATCTGGGATGCCTTATGGAAAATGTTTCCAAATGCCCGGTTGTCAATCAGGTCCTCATCGTCGTTATCGGGTTCTTTGATTCCAGAAATATTGTTGAAATAGAACTGCAAGGGACATCTCAGATAGCGGTTGATGAACGTTGGATAGATGCCTTTGTCGGCCATTTCGTGGAGAATCTGTATGGATTCTTCTGTTTTTTTGATGGCGTGCGGGCGTATAGGTATCTGTTTCTGTCCTGCATTTAGCGACATTCTGCGAATCAAATGCTTCCCCTCCACCATCATTTGTAGCATGAATCGGCTCATTTCCCCAGTTTGTCCGTCGTCGGTAGAATTGTTATAGAGTATGGTGATGTCTTCTGCCTTTTGTAATAATCTGTGGAAATAATAGGCAAATACGGCTACTTTGTTGTCGATGGTTGTCAGTCCAAACGCTTTTCTGATAGAATAGGGGATGAAACTGGAGTCGTTGATGCCTTTAGGCATGTTGCCCTCATTGCAAGAGAGTAGCAACAAGTGTTTGAAATCCAAGTTTCTCGTTTCAAGTACACCCATTATCTGCACGCCTTCAATAGGTTCGCCATGGAATGGGATGGATATGGTGTTGACATGTTGCTGCACAAGTTTCTGGATAGTGAACGAATCAGCCGTTAAATCACCAGATTGTATCAGGTTGTTCATCCTGTTGAGCAGCGTATACATACGGAATATGGCTTCCTGTTGGAATCCGTCGTTGTCGTTTTTCGTTTTCTCGGCAATTGTCTTTACGAGCGTGAGAGCAGACGAGATGATGTCATTTACGTTCTCAGCAAGCATTTCTTCCGCAATCAGTGAGGCATAAGGATGATGGATGAGGCGTTTATACGTGCGTTTTCCACCATATATGCAATAGTTAAACCATTGCATGACGAAAGAACTTATCAGAGTGCTTTGCAATGGGTAGCCTGTTGTGATATTCACTTTTTCTACTTCATCAGGCAGACAATGGATAACGGTGGGGAGCAGATGCTCGTCGCACATCACGACGGCAGTTTCTTTGCCGCCGCGATAACGGTTTTGGTCGCGCAACCATTTGCTTACAAATCTGGCCTGTATGTTTTCTGTGGTGGCGCTGATATATGTTATTTGCTTTTCTTTATTGAAATTGTTGTAGATCTCATCTTGTTGAATGTCCAGTTCATTAGGGAACATGGCGAGATGCTGTATGATAAACCTTCCGGCCTCGCTGTCTGCGTTCTTGTATGAGATGTCAAAATCCCAATAAAACCGTGCTTTCCCTTCTTGATGTATCATCTGGAAGACTCTTTTTTCTACTTGATGGAGCAGATTAAAGCCTACAAATATATACAATTCATGGTCAGTTTGCAGTCTTTCTCTTTCTGCAATCTCCCGATAGAGCATTCCCTCGTAGGCAAAACCTTGCTCCTCAAGTCTCTGTTTATAGTCTTTGTAGATATCGAACAGGTGACTCCACAATTCAAGAAACTTTTTTTTGAGTTCAGAATTATGCTCTTCGCTGAAATTGTTGAAGAATCTCTTGAGCACGTTGATCTGATCTTCCGACAAATACGACACATCGTCGAGTTCGTGGATGTGTTTAAGATTTGAGAATACCTGGCTGGCATCGGCCATGTTCTTGTCTATATCGTCGAAATCAGAAAGCAGCAGTTGCCCCCAACTATAGAAATGGTCGAGCGTTTCATTCTTTCTCGTACACTTTATATAACTCTTATACAAGTCGCAAACCAGTTTCATGTCGTCGGCAACCGTCAATGATGATTGCTTACGGAAAAAGTCGCTGATGGTAATATATGACGGAGTCCACACGGGTTGCTTTGCCAATTTGGCAAGATGTGTGTTCATGAACAGGGATGCGCGTTTGTTGGGGAACACCAGAGCCACATGCGACAGGTCGGTACCATATTTTTCAAGTAAATCGGCCGCAACATATTCAAGAAAACTTTTCATTACTTTACCTCCTCAATCTTATTGTTATACACATACCATAGATACCCTTTAACATGGTGATGCCCCATTGATTGGAGTAGATTGACATATTCTTGCACTTGCTGGTGGTATTCTTCACGGGGACGGCCAAACTTGAAATCAACGACAATGGTCTGGTTTCCGTCTGTCATGACTCGGTCCGGACGACGTTCCACCACATTTCCACTGCTGTCGAGAAACACAATACTGCATTCGTTGAACAGTTTCCATTTCTCGCTAAACCATTCTTGTATGCGGGGATCGGAGAGGCGTTTCTCCAGCAGACTCCTGATTTTCGACGGAGAGATTTCTTCATCATAGAGAATGCCATCGTTCTCCAACTGCTTTAGCATCATGGGAATGTCGTCGGTAGTCCTTATTTGCGAGAACACGCCGTGCAGCACATTGCCCATTTTTATATATTGCTGTCGTTGGCGTTCCTCATCATCCATCGGCATATCGTCTGCCGTGTCTGATACGAAATCGCGGCTTTTGTTGCTTTGGCGGAATTCCACATGGTTCTTAAACGACTCTATTTGCAAGTTCAAGGTTTCTGGCTTCCTGGTGAAAATATTGTCTTCGGTGTTCTTTTCTTTATCCGTTTGCCTGATAGAAAGCGTTCCATATTCGTAAATAATGGGGGATTCTTCATCTTCTTCGTCGCTACAGAAATAGTCGGCATTATCTAATGAAAGATTTTCCAAGACATTTTTTATGAGAGCACTTCTGTTTCCCTTGCCGTCTTTCTTCCCGATTACAAACAGATTCCTGATGGCGCGTGTAAACGCCACGTATAGCAGATTGAGGTTGTCAACGCAGTTTTGCAGGTGTTCATGGATATAGTCCTTTTCATAATAGGTGTCCATGAGTTTTCCGCTATAGTCTACCGGGATGAGCGGCAGTTGGTTATATGGGTGTATGTCGGGCGATTTGCACCATAGCGTGTTAGGCAATTCAAGATACCAATCGCAATATGGGATGATAACATGGTCGAATTCAAGGCCTTTTGATTTGTGTATACTAAGCAGCCTTATGCCGTTTACGTCGCTGCTGTGTATGGTTTTCTTGTGGATGCTCTCCTCCCACATCTTCAGAAACCCTTCGAGATCGGCTCCGTTTTCATCGGTGAACGCTGAAAGGTGGTCGTAAAACGCGCACACGTAAGCACTTTGATTGTCGAGTTTTTCCAGATGATACCAATTGTAGAGATACTCCATCAAATCGATGAGCGGCATCTTCTGCATCTCAATCCGTTGTGTATCGGTGAAATCGGGTAGGGGGGTGCCGTTGATATAAGTGTATGTCTTTTCAGCATTGGCACGTGCCAGCATGTCATCGGGATGAACCAGCATCTCGCATACGTTTATAAGGCTTCTCACAGCCAGTGAAAAGTCGAGTTGAAATGCTTCGTCGCTGATGATGCAAACATCTTTCCTATATTGCAGGAAATACTCGGCGATTTTGGGAATATGCTTGTTGGTCCTGACCAATATGGCTATTTCGTTCTCCTTGGCACCTGCATTCAGCAGTTCGTCAACAGTGTCTGCTATCATCGTCAGGGTGGCTTCGTCGTAGTCTTGCTTGGGTAGCAGGGTGATTCTCACTTTGCCCGCCTGCTCTTTTCCTGTGGGAGAACATTGTGCCACGTCGTTATAGGCTTGCTTCAATTCTTCTGCCTCTGCCGGATTGATGCTTTTTTCATTCTCGTATTCTATGCTTCTGGCCTGCTCGAAGAACGCATTGTTGAAGTCAACGATGTTTTTGCATGAGCGATAGTTGAAGTTCAATGGTCTCACATCAATGGTTTTCCCCGTTGACGCGAACTCTCCGTCGATGTTGTTCAGCAGTTTCCAGTCGCCGCTACGCCACCTGTATATGCTTTGCTTCACGTCGCCCACAATCAGATTTCTTGTGATGTCTGCATGTTTTGAATAGGTGGCGTGGCTCATGGTCTCCTCAAGCAGTATTTGGAAATTCCTCCATTGGATGGTGCTTGTGTCTTGAAATTCATCAATCATGATATGATCCAGCGCCGTGCCTATCTTTTCAAAGATGAAAGGACTGTCGCTTTTGTCTATCAGGTCATGAAGGAACTGTTGGGTGTCGCTAAGCAGAAACCGGTTGGCTTCTTCGTTCATCTCGCGCACTTCCTGCTCAATGCTTCCGAGAAGGCGTAGTTCGTTGAGATGTCTGAGCGTGATTTCTGCCGTCAGGTAGTTCTTCCACATGACGGGTCTGGCCTGTTCAGCGTCGTGTAGCAGTGGCATCAGCACCGTTTCTGCCAGTTGCATAATCTTTTCTTTGTCGCTGCTTGTCTTTGTGGTCCATTTTGCCGCGTCGCATAAGCATTTCTCCACAGTGGCATTGAAGCATTTCTTGTCGCTGAAATCATTGCCTTTGAGTTTCTTGAAATAACTGCCGATGCTTTTGTCTTTGCCAGCAAAAGAATCGTATTGCAACTGGTTCTGTTCCAGGATCTGGTCAAACCGGTCGGCGAAAAGCAACATTTCCTTTTGGGCTTGCTCCTTGATCTGAACAAGGTCTTGTCTGAATTTAGCGAAGAACCCCTTTTGTCCGATTACTTTTTTCAACTCTTCGCTGTTCGACTTATAGTAATCCCTGAAAATGGTCTTGCCGAATCTCTTGATGCTTCCTATTACGTTCCAACTCTTGTCATCCTCGATATTCTGTTCAATGAAGTCGATAATCCATTTCAACATCATATCGTTTTTGTCAAGTTTGTCTATCATCTGGTCCACAGCCAGTTCCTCTATCTGGTTGTCATTCAGTTCAATTCGCAGGTTGGCAGCCAGGTCTAATTCGTGCGCCAGGTTGCGTAAAATGGTCTGAAAGAAACTGTCTATGGTTTCTACATGGAAGTAACTGTAGTTGTGAATCAGGTTTTTCAAGGCGATGCCGGCCCGTTCTGAGACTTCGGCTGGCGATATTTTCAGGCTCGAAGTCACTTCGTTCATGTAAGTCTGCGATGATTTCGCACCTTTCCACAGTCCGTACAGTTGGCTGAGAATGCGCAATTTCATTTCTTCCGTGGCTTTGTTGGTGAAAGTCACGGCGAGGATGTTCTTGTATTTCAGCGGGTTTTCAATGAGCAACTTGATATACTCTGTTGCCAGTCGGAACGTTTTTCCACTGCCTGCACTTGCTTTATAGACAGTGAGTTGCGGCTTTTCAGTTATGTTGTTGATCATAAATGTTTCTTTTCACCAGTCATTAAATAGTTCAAATCCTACTCTGAAGCCAATGCCATCGTAATTCGCATTCTTGGTGGCAATGAACAGGCCGAAGGAAAACAACCTGTTAGTAAAACCGTAGCCCCATTCTGTGTAGGGATACAGGTCGTGAGCCAGAAGCGAACTGACATAGATTCGCTCCATTTCCATAATCTTGCCCACCACTGGCAGGCGCGACATCAGCATCAGCGGAGACTCGTATGTGGCATTGGCGCGCACGTAATAGTCGGATGAATTATAGTATGTTCTGTTCAATATCTGGAATTCTCCCGTCCAGTCGTCATTCCATCCACCGGGCATGTTGTCTTCCCTGAAGTTCTCATAATCCAGAAAATAGCAGTCTTTTCCCTTGTTTGTATAAGCACCGGCACCCAGTCTCATCGACAAAGAGCGCAGCCGGTTGAATTTGCGCAGCCAGATGGCATCAGCCTCAATGCGCCCATACTCCATGTTTGCCTGCCCAATTCCGCCGATTCCCTGTTCGTAGTTGATGGTGAAAATCGGACCTTTCCATCCCCACGGTCGTATCTGCGTTTCAATCATTGGGGCAAGTGAATAATAGGTAGAGGGCATGTCGGCCTTTTTGAAAACACTGCCGTCCACTGCTGAACGCCTGTGATACGTCATACCGCCTCCTATGCTCCATTTGTCGGATATGTCATAATTGGTCGTTATCTTGGTATACATATCCTTGAAATAGTCGAGATTCGTCAACGACCACACGACAGAGTCCTGTCCTTCTTCTTTCAGCCTGTCTCTCACCGTGGAATTCTTAATGCGGTTTCCGTTTCCGATGTTCACCTCCACGTAACCGTTTCTGCTCTTGTTGTAGGTATATCTGATTGGAACACGGAAATAAAACTGCTTCTGCTTGAATGTATAGCCCAGGCGAGCGTTGAGATAGATTTCCTTTTCGGGAGAGAATGAATATGCCACGCGCAGTTTCGATTTATAGGTGAAGCCCTTTTGGGGGTTGTAGCCGAAATATAGCGGGTTCAGAATCGGTGAAATGCGGAAGTAGCCTTGGTCATTGCTACCGAAATTCCCTTTGATACGGTTCACCAAATTGTCTCCGATGGCATCCCAGAAAATGGTTTTCCATATTGATTTTTTCTTATGTCTTGGCGGAAGCGTGTCGCGGCTGTGGTTGATGGAATCCTGTATGTCATACAATCTCTGGATGTGGAGTGGGAGAGGGGCGGGGCGCAAACTGTCCATTAATGCCATTTCATGACTGCCTTCAATGGAGTCTGGCAATGTTACGGGCAAGCCGAATTCAGTGTGGTAATTACTCTTTATTACGTTGCCGAGGTACTTAAACGTTGCGTTGATGTTGAGGTTCTTGGGTATCAGCGACTTGAATCCTTCTTCACCCATGGTGGAATTCATGTCGAAACGTATCATGTCGTATTCTCCGTTGAAGTCGAAACTGATGATACGGCCCGTTTCAATGTCGATTATGGCCTTTCCACTCACTAACTGAGTGTTGTATTTACGTGGTCTGAACACTACCTCGGCACGGTTGTCGGTAAGATATGAAATGCCATAACGGTATAGAATCTGATTCTTGGCATTGAAAGGAGATAGGATATGATCTCTGAAAAGAGTAACATTATACAAGTTGGGCATGCTCATGTTCATCACGGTGGGCAATGTGTTCTTATGTCTTGGCACCGTACCAACGTCAACTTGTTTCAAAGTCTGAATCTCGTCGCTACTGTTTAAAGTGATTTTCGTATACAGTTCGCCGGCATAATCGGTGTTGCTTCTGCGTGCCAGTACATACATCGAGGGAACCGTGAACAGCAGTTTGTTTTTTTTCTGTGTGGAAACCGTAAACAGGGTATACGAGTTGATGATGGAGTCTCTGATTTCAAAATGCTGTGAGTCCTTGTAACCGAACATGCGGTTGAGCACGAGACTGTCGTTGTATTCCCGTTTGCTGATTGCGTATATGCCTGATGTGCATTCAATAAGGCATAGCAATATGATGGTTATCGTTTTTCTGATTGCCAATGTGAACGCAAAATTACAAAAAAATCCTCTAAAGTGCATGCTTTAGAGGATTAATTTTTTGATTACCTTCAAAAACTGTATGTTTTATCCCAGATACTTCATCAGAATCTTTGCATTTCCGCTATCGCGAAGTTTGGCAATGCTCTTTTCGCGTATCTGGCGAACACGCTCGCGTGTCAGTCCTAACTGGTCGCCAATCTCTTCCAGACCTTTTTCGTGGCAGCCAATGCCGAAACACTCGCGGATAATGGTGATTTCCCTTTCCTTGAGCACTTTCGAAAGAACGGTGTTCAATTCCTGTGCCATGCTTTCATGGTCTACCATGCGGTCTGTTCTGCTATCATCGCCGCTGGGCATTACATCAAGCATGCAGTTGTCTTCGCCGTCCTGGAAAGGGGCGTCGATACTTACGTGATGTCCGTCAGCAGCAAGACTCTGGCCGATTTTCTCCTCGTCGAGATTCGTTGCCTCAGATAATTCAGATACGCTTGGATGGCGCTGGTTCTCTTGTTCGAATCTATTGATCTCGTGATTAATCTTGCTCAGACTGCCCACTTGGTTCAGTGGAAGTCTCACAATGCGGCTTTGCTCTGCAATAGCCTGCAGAATACTCTGGCGAATCCACCATACGGCATAACTGATGAATTTGAAACCGCGTGTTTCATCGAATTTCTGTGCGGCCTTTATCAGTCCGATGTTGCCTTCGTCAATCAAGTCTGTCAGTGTAAGTCCTTGGTGTTGGTATTGTTTTGCTACTGAAACAACAAATCTTAAGTTTGCTGTCACCAGTTTATCCTTTGCTCGTTCACCTTCAGGACCTCCTTTCCTAATTTTTTGAGCCAATTCAATCTCTTCGTCAATTGAAATCAATGGGGCGCGACCAATCTCAACGAGATACTTGTCAAGTGCCTCGCTGGAACGGTTCGTAATACTTTTTTGAATCTTTAGTTGTCTCATCCTTTAACCCTAAAACACCTTTAATTACCTGATATTCAGGAATATAATACAATTATAATCGAAAATCGATGCAAAATTACAAAAAAAAACAATACGTTGTACTGCCAATATGGTTAAATAGCATTAAAAAAGTGGAAACATTTTCACATTATATTATAAACGTGAAATCAATGCAAGGTGAACGGATTACTGTCGTTTTTGTGCGGCAAGTCATACGAGGCGAAACTACGGAATTGTGCGATTGTGCGGCAGATCCATATCATATGAAACCAACAGATTGTGCGACTTAACGGTAAAATACGTAAAAAGAAACCTATGGTAACGATATATTCTTGTGCCTGAAATTGTCATGGAAAATCCGAATTTCTGCCTCTCTTGCGGGCGATATTGGTAAGAAACGATAAACTGGGCGTGAAATGCGCGATTTTTGAAGCATTTCCTGCAACTTTCTGATTAATAATTAATTACGACGAAAACTGGTTTCTCTAAAACGGATAAACCTGATGTATGCTGAAAAAAGCATAGTTTTTGGGTTGTAAAAACATAGTTTTTGAGGTGCAAAACCATAGTTTTTAGGCAGTAAAACCATAGTTTTTGAAGTGTAAAAGCATAGTTTTTGCGCGGAGAAATGTGCGTTTTGGTAATGCGTCTTTACATTTTTGTATTTTCAACGCTCATTTTTTTCAAATATCCATTTCTATTTTGAAGAAAAACGGTTACATGGTTTTGTCGCGTTTTTTCGAATATTCGTGATATGTCATTATTCAGATATTTAGCGTTGTCTGATTGCTTTTACAATGATGATGCAATTGCAACCGTAACCGTTATAATATTTAATTGCGCAAAATTAAATATAATCAGCATTATGATAAATAGAAAATTTATAGATGATTAATATGGTCAAAGTAACACCTCTCCTCGAAGAAGCAAAGTAAAATCTGATGAACATTAACTCCTCGTCCTGTAGATGCTAAAACATAATCTGTTGATCACTTACTCCTCGCCGTGAAAATGAAAGAGCATAATTTTATTCTTTAAACCATACAAACGATTATCTCATTCTTTTTTAATCTATTTTTCATAGAAATTACTGATGAAAAATATCATGATTAAAATCAATTCTAAAAATAATTGCTGCATTAATTTTTGAATTTCAAGAAAAAGAATTAATTTTGTATTTTCAAATTTACGGCTTTGATTTCAGTCGGTTCAAGTGCACGCGGTTTTGCATGAGCGCCTTTCCTTAAAACTGTAATCATTATAGCCTGTATATGAACATATTAACGAATTGGTATGAACGAATACATCAAAATAAAAAATGCACGAGTAAATAACCTGAAGAATATCAGCCTGGACATTCCGCGCAATCGTTTCATCGTGGTAGCCGGTGTGTCTGGCTCAGGTAAATCTTCGCTTGCATTTGATACGTTATACGCCGAAGGCCAGCGCCGTTATGTGGAGTCTCTTTCGAGTTATGCTCGTCAGTTTCTTGGCAGAATGAGCAAGCCGGAATGCGATTATATCAAGGGACTTCCCCCTGCCATTGCGATTGAACAGAAGACTATTGCTCGCAATCCGAGGTCAACGGTTGGCACGAGCACAGAAATCTATGAGTATCTGAGGCTGTTGTTTGCGCGAATCGGCAAGACATATTCGCCAATCAGCGGGCAAATGGTGAAGAAACACTCACCTGAGGATCTTGTGAACTGTATTCATCAGTTTGGCAAAGGCACCAAATTTGCATTGCTCTCTCCTATTCATGTGCCAGAAGGCCGCACTCTGGTGAAGCAATTGGAGATGTATCATAAGCAAGGATATGTAAGATTGTTCTTCAACGGCGATTTTGTCAAGATTGAAGATTTCCTTTCTGACGATATGGCGAAGTCCATCGAAGAGTCGGAAACCCATGCGCATGAACACGCCGTGTGGCTGGTGGTTGACCGTTTGTCGGTTGACGACTCTCAAGAAACGGTGTCCCGACTATCAGATTCCTCAGAAACAGCATTTTACGAAGGTAATGGAGAGTGCAGACTGATGTTCCTGCCGAGTAAGATTTGTTATGATTTTTCAATTCGTTTTGAGGCTGACGGCATCAAGTTCGAGGAGCCAAACGATAATATGTTCTCGTTTAATTCTCCGCTGGGCGCATGTCCCGAATGCGAAGGATTCGGTTCGATTATCGGAATTGATGAGAAACTGGTGATTCCCAACACCTCTCTGAGTGTCTACGACGGCTGCGTTCAGTGCTGGCATGGTGACAAAATGAAAATATGGCAGGACGAATTCTGCCGTCGGGCAGCAAAAGATGACTTCCCGATTTTTGAGCCTTACTACAATTTAACCACACGTCAGAAAGACATGTTGTGGCATGGACTGCCCTCAGATTCGAAGGATATCCACAAGCAGGTGTCTATCGACGCCTTTTTCCAGATGGTTAAAGAGAATCAGTATAAGATTCAATACAGGGTGATGATGAGCAGGTATCGCGGCAAGACCACATGTCCGGTGTGCCATGGAACCCGTTTGAAACCAGAATCTGAGTATGTCAAGATTGGTGGAATGAGCATTACAAATCTTGTTGAGATGCCTATTGGGAAATTGAAACTATGGTTTGACAATCTTGAACTTGACGAACAGGAAAAGAATATATCAAAACGTCTGATGACGGAGATTAAGAGCAGGATGCAATTCCTTGTGGATGTGGGACTTTCGTATCTGACGTTAAACAGACCGTCAAACACCTTGTCGGGTGGAGAAAGTCAGCGAATCAATCTCACCACCTCACTTGGATCAAGCCTCGTAGGGTCGTTATACATCCTGGATGAGCCAAGCATAGGGCTTCATTCCAGAGATACTTTCCGGCTGATTCACGTGCTGAAAGAACTGCAGAGTATCGGAAACACGGTAATAGTTGTGGAGCATGACGAGGATATCATCCGCTCGGCTGACTATCTGATAGATATTGGTCCCGATGCAGGCCGTCTGGGAGGCGAAATCGTATTCCAGGGTGATGCGTCTTCGATAGATAAAAGCCAGTTGGAACTGGTGAGAAAGTATCCTCAGAGTTATACCGTGAAATACCTTACGGGTGCAGAAACAATTGATGTTCCACAGAGTAGGCGTCCTTGGAACATGGCTATTGAACTGAAAGGGTGCCGGATGAACAATCTCAAGGGCATTGACGTGAAGTTCCCCCTGAATGTGTTTACGGTGGTGACAGGGGTGTCGGGAAGTGGCAAATCGTCTCTGGTGAAAGGCATCCTCTACCCTGCCCTGAAACGTCATCTCAATGAAGTGGCTGACATTCCGGGCGATTATGTCGCGCTGGATGGTGACTGGCAGCAAATCACCCATGTGGAAATGGTGGACCAGAATCCTATCGGAAAGAGCACACGAAGCAATCCTGCCACCTACGTGAAGGCGTATGACGCGGTGCGCCAACTGTTTTCCGAACTGCCGTTGTCGAAGCAAATGGGCTTTTCTGCGCAATATTTTTCATTCAATGCCGACGGCGGGCGTTGCGATGAGTGTAAGGGTGCCGGTGTGAAAACGGTGGAAATGCAGTTCATGGCCGACCTTGTGCTTGAGTGCGAAGTATGTCACGGGCAGCGTTTCAAGCACGACATCCTGGATGTAAGGTATAACGGGAAGAACATTAACGATGTTCTTGAAATGACTGTGAGTGAGGCCATTGAGTTTTTTGATATGTGTGAGGTCAAGGAACTGAAGAATCTTTGTTCCGTTATCGTAGAACGTCTGAAACCATTAGATGAGGTTGGATTGGGATATATCAAATTAGGGCAGAGTTCTTCCACCTTGTCGGGCGGTGAAAACCAGCGTGTGAAACTGGCATATTATATCGGTCAGGAGAAGAGCACCCCTACCCTCTTTGTGTTTGACGAGCCCACCACGGGCCTTCATTTCCATGACATCCGCCGTCTGCTGCATGCTTTTGATCAGTTGATTGAGCGCGGCCATACCGTGGTGGTTATTGAACACAACATGGATATCATCAAATGTGCCGACCATATCATAGATTTGGGACCCGACGGAGGCGACAAGGGCGGAATGATTGTGTGTGCCGGTACGCCGGAATATGTGGCAGATTGCCCAAACAGTATTACGGGCAAGTATCTGAAAGAAAAACTAATGGGGTAAAAAAAGTGGGTATTCAGTGAGCGGCAAACGGGACTCGAACCCGCGACCCTCGGCTTGGGAAGCCAATGCTCTACCAACTGAGCTATTGCCGCAAACTGTCCTTTGAAAAGAGAAGACGCCAAATAGCGTCTTATTAGAGCCGATACCGGGACTCGAACCCGGGACCTACGCATTACGAATGCGTTGCTCTACCAACTGAGCCATATCGGCAAGAAGAATGATTTTCTAAATGCGGTGCAAAGGTAATATATTTCTTTGAACTATGAACTGAGTTTTCTGAATTTTATAATTAGTTAACAATCGGAGGCGTTCATGCCTGTCGTTTCGTGAAAGTTGGGTGCTTGTGTCATTTTCAAGCCATTTGATGTTTCATGGCTCCTAAACTATTAAGTAATCCTAATAATTGAATCATTTTTCTTTTATTTTGATTTAAAACCTTACCTTTGCATTTATTTTTGTATAAAGAGCAATACGGAAATTTCACGATAATAATACGATATAAAAAAGATGGAATTAGCAAGTAAGTATGATCCGCGCGAAGTGGAGTCGAAATGGTATCAGTATTGGGTTGACAACAAATTGTTCAGTTCTAAACCAGATGGACGGGAACCATACACAATCGTTATCCCGCCACCAAACGTAACAGGCGTGTTGCACATGGGCCACATGCTCAACAATACGATACAAGATATCCTTGTGAGAAGAGCACGCATGGAAGGAAAGAATGCATGCTGGGTGCCTGGCACCGACCATGCTTCCATTGCCACGGAAGCCAAGGTAGTGAAGAAACTTGCAGCAGAAGGCATCAAGAAACACGACCTTACACGTGAGCAGTTTCTTGAGCATGCGTGGGATTGGACTCATGAGCACGGCGGCATTATCCTGAAACAGTTGCGCCGATTGGGTGCCTCCTGCGACTGGGACCGCACGGCTTTCACGATGGACGAGAAGCGTTCTGAGAGTGTTATCAAGGTCTTTGTTGACTTGTATAACAAAGGACTCATCTATCGCGGCATGCGTATGGTGAACTGGGATCCCAAGGCGCTCACCGCTCTTTCTACAGAAGAGGTGATTTATAAAGAGGAGCAGAGCAAGTTGTTCCATCTGAAATATTATGTAGAAGGACTGAAGGAACTCGACAATCAGGCTCAACTGGAAGAAGAAGGCAACATCATCCATCGCGATGAAAAAGGTTTCTATGCCGTCGTTGCCACTACTCGTCCGGAGACAATCATGGGTGATACAGCCATGTGTGTGAATCCTAAAGATCCTAAAAACCAGTGGCTGAAAGGCAAAAAGGTAATTGTGCCTCTCGTGGGGCGCGTTATTCCCGTGATTGAGGACCGTTATGTGGACATTGAGTTTGGTACGGGCTGTCTGAAAGTGACACCTGCCCACGATACAAACGACTATATGCTGGGCAAAACCCATCATTTGGAAACCATAGATATCTTCAATCCCGACGGAACCATATCTGAACAGAGTCCGCTATACGTAGGCATGGACAGGTTTGATTGCCGCAAACAAATTGTGAAAGATCTGCAGAATGCCTCGTTGATGGAGAAAGTGGAGGACTATACCAATAAAGTGGGATATTCAGAGCGTAACCCAGATACTGCCATCGAGCCACGGCTCTCGTTGCAATGGTTCCTCAAAATGCAGCATTTCGCAGATATCGCATTGCCGCCAGTGATGAGCGGTGAATTGAAATTCTATCCCACCAAGTACAAGAATACCTACAAGAACTGGCTGGAAAACATTCAGGACTGGTGTATTAGCCGCCAACTGTGGTGGGGACATCGCATACCAGCCTATTATTACGATGAAGAAGAATTTGTGGTTGCAGAAAATGCGGAGAAAGCACTTGCTCTTGCACGTGAAAAAAGCGGCAATGACAACCTTCAGATGAGCGATTTAAGACAAGATGAGGATGCACTTGACACATGGTTCTCATCGTGGCTTTGGCCGATTTCGCTCTTTGACGGCATCAATAATCCGGGTAACGAGGAAATCAACTACTACTACCCCACCAGCGATTTGGTGACTGCACCTGACATTATCTTCTTCTGGGTGGCCCGCATGATCATGGCCGGAGAGGAATACATGGGCAAAATACCATTCAAGAATGTGTATTTCACTGGTATTGTGCGTGATAAACTTGGACGGAAGATGTCGAAATCGCTGGGCAATTCACCCGATCCTATTGAACTTATCGAGAAATTTGGTGCCGACGGTGTGCGTATGGGTATGATGCTCTCTGCTCCTGCTGGTAACGATATCCTCTTCGACGAAGCACTTTGTGAGCAAGGGCGCAACTTCAATAATAAGATTTGGAATGCGTTCCGTCTGGTGAAGGGATGGAAAACGGCAGAAATGGAGCAGCCAGAGGCATGCAAGACTGCCACTCAATGGTTTGAGGCAAAAATGAAAATGGTGAACGAAGAGATACAAGACCTGTTCTCCAAATACCGTATCTCTGAGGCCCTGATGGCGGTTTACAAACTTTTCTGGGACGAATTCTCCAGTTGGTATCTTGAAATGGTGAAGCCTGCATACGTGAACGGTGAGCCGCAGCCCATTGACAACACTACATATGAAACCACACTTTCGTTCTTCAATAATCTTCTGAAGATGCTTCATCCGTTCATGCCATTCATTACAGAGGAACTTTGGCAGCATCTTTATGATAGACAGGAGGGAGAAAGCATCATGCGTGATTGCCTGAGCATACCCTCCGCTACACAGGAAGAAAAAGAACTGTGTGAACGTATGGAACTTGTCAAGCAGATTGTTTCTGGTGTTCGAATGATTCGCAATCAGAAGAATATCGCTCCGAAGGAGTCTTTGGAATTAATTGCTGTGAATGCTAACAGATATGAAGCATATAATGCCGTGATTGCGAAAATGGCTAATTTGAAGAGCATTCAGGTGATGGCAGAGAAGACTGCCGATTCGAGTTCGTTTATGATTGGAACTGATGAATTTGCTGTTCCGCTTGGCAATATGATTGACGTTGCAGCCGAAATAGAGAAGGCCGAGGCTCAACTGAAGCACCTTGAAGGATTCCTGATGGGTGTGATGAAAAAACTGTCAAACGAGAAATTCGTGGCTAATGCACCTGCTAACGTCGTTGCCTTGGAGCGAAAGAAGCAGAGTGATTCTGAGGAAAAGATAGCCTCTCTGAAAGAATTAATTGCGGAACTGAGAAAAAAGTAATATAGAAAGATTGCGTTATTCGTTGTATGAGAAGAATTCTAGTATTCACTTTGGCATCTATATTTGTCTTGGCATCATGCCATGATCATGCTGATGAGCCAGAAGTTAAGGTTGTTCCCGATGAGACCATTATGATGTATTTCCCATGGTCGCAAGGGAATGATCATATTTATCAGAGTTTCTTGAACAATATCAGTGCCATGAAAATGGCAGTTGAGTTGAACAAGGGAATCGGTAATAGGAAACTCATGGTATATATTGCGCAAAGTGCCACAAATGGTGTTTTGATTGACATCGCATACAAAGACGGTGTATGCGTAGAGGACACGTTGAAGCGGTATACCAATCTGAATGGCTGGAATTATTCTCTTTCATCGGGTATTGCCTCGTTTTTCAATGATGTGAAGCAGGCTTCGCAGGGCTCAAAGTCCTATTCAATCATCATGGGGTGTCACGGTATGGGATGGTTACCTGTTGGCAAGGGCCCGTCATCTGCTAAAAAGGCTCTGATGGATGAGGAGGTCTTCCCCTCTGCTGAAGGCAGTGTTGAAACGCGAGGAAGCAGTGAAATAGAGACAAATGTTAACAATGAGGTAGAAACAAGGTATTTTGGGCATGCTTCTTTAGAGGATTATCAGGCAAACGTTTCTGAACTCTGCATAGCCATCAAGAGCACTTTTGGAAGAGTCAAGATGCTCACTATTGACGATTGTTACATGTCGAATATAGAAATAGCGTATGATTTGAGGAATCTGGCAGATTATTATATCGCGTCTACATCCGAAGTAACGGTTGACGGTTTGCCCTATCGCACGTTAGGTATAGACTTGATTAATGGGGACTACCAGAGCGTGTGCAATAAGTATGACGCATATTATCATTCACCAGATAACAAATTTCCATACGGAACATTGGCTGTCATTAAATTGGATCAGGTGGATGCTGTCGTCAGTCTGATGAAACGCATCAATGAAAAGTATGACTACAACGGTCTGAATCCGGATGAAATACAGTGGGCTGATAATTACAGATACACCATTTTCTTTGACATGAGCGACTATGTAAGAGCATTGTGCAAGAACAGCGATGAGGCTCTTTACAATGAGTTCCTGGCTGCCATGGACAAACTGATTCCTTATAAGGCATGGTCGGATGAGTATTATTCAAACAAGGTTCACAAAAAAATCAATACTTTCTGTGGCATCACGATTTCCGACCCCACTCGTTCTCCGTCATTGTATCACGAAAAACAAGAAACTAATTGGTGGAAAGCCACCCATTGACGAGCGTTCTTCAACAGCAGGAAGTATTTACGAAAGCAATTGTTTCCCAGCAATAGTCTCATAACACAAGAGAGCGACCTATATAAGCAGGTCGCTCTCTTGTGTTATATTAAAACATCATACATGTGCTTTCCTTATACCTGTTCTTTGGCATGATGCATACGAAAACCGTAGGCGCATACCACAACAAAGCAGATGAATGGAAGAATGAATGAAGCATTAGTGGCCGGATAAGAACCAAGAACAGTGCCTTTGTCGATAATGGCCGCTTGTAACGGAGGGAGAACAGAACCACCAAGGATGGCCATGATGAGACCTGCCGCACCGAATTTTGCATCATCTCCAAGACCGTTTAGGGCTATACCGTAAATGGTGGGGAACATTAACGACATGCAGCCGCTGACACACACCAGACAATACACTCCGTAGCGATTCTGGAAGAAGATCACTCCTGCCGTGAATATCATGGCTAAGATGGCAAAAATACCCAATAGTTTAGCCGGTCTAAGATACTTCATCAGGTAAGTGGCGATGAAGCGTGAGCAGATGAAGAACAGCATGGCATAGATATTGAATCGCTGTGAAAGCACCTCTGCCGACTGTTCATCCATTCCTTCTGCCATGAAGATGCGGGTTCCATACTGAATGATGAATGTCCAGCACATAATCTGCGCACCTACATAGAAGAACTGCGCAATCACTCCTTCGCGATAGTATTTCAGCCCGAATATACGCTTTAATGTGGGGAGGAAGTTGATGTCCTTGTTCTGGTCGCCATTCTTAGGCATCTTGGTCAACAGGATTATCACGAACATCACAGCGATGACAATACCGATAGCCAGGTATGGGGAGATGAGAACAGAGAGGTCGGAATTCTTGAGCGCATCAAACTCAGTGTCATTTAATAATGCACGCTCATCACTGCTCATCGGATTCAGTTTGGCCTGTATGAAATTCATGGCCACATACATACCGATGATGGAGCCGCAAGGATTGAAACATTGAGCCATATTGAGACGTCTCGTTGCTGTTTCTTCGCTTCCCATGGAGAGAATGTATGGATTGCAACTCGTTTCCAGGAACGACAGGCCACAGGTCATGATGAAATAGGCTACGAGAAAGCAACCATAGACACCGATACCCTTGGCCGGGAAGAACAACAAAGCACCTGTGGCATAGAGTCCGAGTCCCATCAGCACGCCGGCCTTGTAGGAGAACTTACGAATAAACATCGCAGCAGGAAACGCCATGGCAAAATATCCGCCATAGAAAGCCACCTGAACCAGTGTTCCTTCGCTCACACTCATGCGGAAAATCTTAGAGAATGCCTTCACCATAGGATTGGTGATGTCATTGGCAAATCCCCATAGCGCGAAACAGAAGGTAACAAGGATGAACGGGATGAGATAACTCACCCCGTCCTTGGAGATTAATGAATCTTTTTTTTGCATGTGTCAACCAATACGATTATTTATAAATCGGTCCGAAATTTGTGCAGGCACGATAGTCGGCACCTTCTTTGTCCATGCCGAATGCATTCCATGCTGCCGGACGGAAGATGTCCTTGTCGGCAATGTTGTGCATGCATACGGGGATTCGAAGGATAGAACAAAGAGTGATGATATCTGCACCAATGTGTCCATAGGCAATGGCACCATGGTTGGCTCCCCAGTTATTCATTACTGAATATACATCCTTAAAGGCATCTTTTGTGGGGTCAAGGCGCGGGGCAAACCATGTGGTGGGCCATGTAGGATCGGTACGCTTGTCGAGAATATCATTCACTTCAGGATCAAGGTCAACGGTCCAGCCTTCTGCCAACTGAAGAACGGGGCCAAGGCCTTTCACGATATTCACGCGCATCATGGTCATTGGCATACCTCCTTTAGATAGGAAATGTGAAGAATAACCGCCTCCGCGGAAGTAGTCGCGGTCTGCCGGCATCCAACTGGTTGCATCCATACATGCGTCAACATCTTCCTGTGTCATGTTCCAATGCTCTTTCATTGTAGGATTGCCATTGGCATCCGTCATGGCTCCTGTTGCGTCAAGCGTTGTGGCACCACTGTTAATCAAGTGGATGAAACCGCCCTTGCCTAAGCCTTCTACATCTTTGCCGGTTACGCGCTTTACGGCTTCTGGACTCCAATAGGTACGGATGTCAGAGAACATGACTCCCTTGTTGGTCAGCAAATGGCCAAAGAGCATGGATATACCGTTCAGTGAGTCGTTTTCAGTAGCGAGCACGTCTGCTTCACGAATGCCATTCCAGTCGAAACTGGTGCACAACATTGATTCTGGGAAATCAAAGTTCGGCTTGTAGTCCGTCCACTGGCGCTGTCCCTGAACACCACCAAGAATGGCATTGTGACCTTTGGACTCCTCTTTATATCCCATCTCAAGCAGTTTGGGATTTCCATGCATCAGGTCGCGGATAATCATCATGTTCTTTACGGTAAACTCCCAGTCAGCGTCTTTTTCTTCACGGTTTTTACCTTTTCCTTTACCGTTGAAGGAAGTCATTGGTGTGCCGGGGAAAAGTGGGCGATCCTCATTGTAATCGTGTCCTTCATGTGGAATGGCATATTTCTTTACCCATTCCATAGCGCGCTCATACTCTTCATGGTCGTAAATGCCAAAGTCTACACGACGGAGTATCTCAACCAGGTCGACATATTCGGTGCGCATACCGAGATAGTCTTGGAAGAAGTCGGCGTCAACGATACTTCCGGCGATACCCATACATGTGTTTCCTAAAGACAAATATGACTTTCCGCGCATGGTTGCCACTGCTTGTGCTGCTCGTGCAAAGCGCAAAATCTTCTCAGCAACGTCTTCGGGGATGGTGTTGTCTTGCAAATCCTGCACATCATGTCCGTAAATACCGAATGCAGGAAGTCCTTTTTGCGCATGTGCTGCCAATACTGCAGCCAGATAAACAGCACCTGGACGCTCTGTTCCATTGAATCCCCAAACGGCTTTTGGATAGAATGGATTCATGTCCATTGTTTCAGAACCATAGCACCAACATGAGGTTACAGTAATTGAAGAGCCAACTCCTTCGCGCTCGAATTTCTCTGCGCAGGCGGCACTTTCAGCCACGCGTCCGATTGTTGTGTCAGCAATGACACATTCCACGGGTGAACCATCGCCATTGCGGAGGTTGCTCTCAATTAAATCTTTCACTGCTTTAGCCAGCAACATGGTTTTCTCTTCCAGACTCTCACGTACTCCTCCCTGACGACCGTCAATCGTTGGGCGAATACCAATTTTAGGATAAGTTTTCATTTTCAGTTTGTTTTTATTTTATATTAGTCGTTATATAATTTAATGTGAAATCATGCATTCTTTCTCAGTCAGATTGCAAATGACGCTCTTTTAGTTGCAAGACTGCGTCAATCTTTCTCGTTAGACTCAAGGTATAGCCGTGTTTAAATATGACGTTTTAAACTTGTATCTGTAACCATAATTATATCGGTTTGTGGTTGATGCATATTCCTTTGCAATACCATTGATACAGTTTGTGTATCCCCTCGTCGATTTCTATACGGTGATGCCATCCGAGACGATGTAGTTTAGACACATCTGTCAGTTTCCGCGGTGTGCCGTCTGGTTTGCTGCTGTCCCATTTCAGAATGCCTTTATATCCTATTTCGTTGATGACCATCACCGCAAGGTCATGTATAGACACTTCCTTTCCCGTCCCCACATTGATATGGCAGTTGCGTATCTCTTGCTGATGATCATCGTAGGTGTCTTTGAAATCTACATTCAGAAGCACATGTACACTGGCATCAGCCATCTCTTCGCTCCACAGAAACTCTCGCATCGGCTTACCGGTGCCCCATAAGGTTACACTGTCTGGGCATATACCGTAGGTTGATAAAACATCAAGTATTTCTTTTTGTGTGCGATTTCCGTCGATACCGTTTACAGGGCGCAGGTTCAAGTCTTCCCTAATTCCGTCCCAGTTGTCTTCATTCAGGTGTTTTGCCAGATGAATCTTGCGAATCATGGCAGGCAACACATGACTATTCTCAAGATGGAAATTATCGTTGGGACCATAAAGATTCGTAGGCATGACGGCGATATAGTTGCATCCGTATTGTAAACTGAAACTTTCACACATTTTCAAACCGGCAATCTTAGCAATGGCATAAGGTTCGTTTGTATATTCCAGTTCGCTTGTAAGCAAGGCCGTCTCTTTCATGGGTTGCTCTGCCATTCGTGGATAGATACATGTGGATCCGAGAAAGAGTAGTTTTTCTACATGATGGCGGAAACTCTCCCCTATTACATTTTGCTGTATTTGCAGGTTCTCGTAAATAAAGTCAGCACGATATTTTAGGTTAGCCATGATTCCGCCCACATGTGCTGCCGCCAGTACAACAGCATCTGGATGCTCTTCGTCAAAGAACTCTCTTACTTTTATCGGATGAAGTAAGTCGAGTTCTTTGTGGCTTCTGCCTACAAGATTATTATATCCTCTGGATTTCAGATTGTTCCATATTGCCGAACCAACCAGTCCGTTATGTCCGGCAACATATATCTTAGCGTCTTTGTTCAACATGCTTTACTCTGGCAACTGTGCTTTTAAATATAGTTTTTTCACGAATCTCATGTCATGGTCAACCATGATTCTAACGAGTTCTTCAAAAGATGTCTTGCCAGGATTCCACCCCAGCACTCTTCTCGCTTTTGCCGGATTGCCTAAAAGTTGGTCTACTTCGGCCGGACGGAAATACTTAGGATCTACCTCTACAAGGGCTATTCCTGTTTTTTTGTCATAACCCTTTTCTTCAACGCCTTCTCCCCTCCATTCCAGTTCAATACCTACATGGTGGAAAGCCATTGTGGCAAATTCCCTTACGGTATGATACTCTCCTGTTGCGATTACGAAATCGTCGGGCTCGGGCTGTTGCATAATCAGCCACATACATTCCACGTAGTCTTTCGCATATCCCCAGTCGCGCAGTGAGTTCAGATTACCAAGATATAATTTGTCTTGCATACCTTGTGCAATGCGTGCTGCGGCCAGCGTTATCTTTCTGGTTACGAAATTCTCTCCTCGTCGTTCACTCTCATGATTGAAAAGAATGCCATTGCAGCAAAACATCTGATAGGATTCACGGTAGTTCTTCATAATCCAGAATCCATAGAGTTTGGCTACGGCGTAGGGAGAGCGCGGATAGAACGGTGTGGTTTCACTTTGCGGAACCTCCTGCACTTTACCATATAACTCGCTTGTACTGGCTTGATAGATCTTGCATGATTTCTCAAGGCCACAGATACGTACTGCTTCCAGCAATCTAAGCACACCAACAGCATCGGTATCAGCAGTGTATTCTGGTACGTCGAAACTTACTTTCACATGACTTTGCGCGGCTAAGTTGTAAATTTCAGTGGGTTTCGTTTCGCCGATAATCCTGATTAACGATGAAGAATCAGTCATATCGGCCCAGTGAAGATTCACAAGTCGCGCCTTTTTCATATCACGCACCCACTCATCCAGGTATAGATGTTCAATGCGGCCTGTATTGAAAGAGGATGATCTTCGCAAAAGACCATGCACCTCATAACCTTTCTCAATCAAAAACTCTGCCAGATAACTTCCGTCCTGGCCTGTAATTCCTGTTATTAATGCAACATTCTTCATAATGATGACTTCAGAATAATTTATGATTCAATAATACTTGACTACCCTTCTTCTGAAAACTGCTTGATGCGCTGTTCTTCTGATAGTTTGCAAATCAAGAGTCGGCCGTCTTCTTCGGCAATGATATATCCGTCCAAGCCTTGAACAACCACCTTCTTCTGTCCCAATGTATGAACAATACAATTATGACTATCGAATAGTTTTACGTTGTTGCCGATGATACTGTTGCCATATAGGTCATGCTTTGTCTGTGCAAGCAGTGATCCCCAAGTCCCCAAATCGCTCCATCCGAAATCAGCAGGACATACGAATATCTCTTCTGCCTTCTCCATGATGGCATAGTCTACAGAAATGTTCTCGCATTCGGGGAACCATTTGTCAATCTCTTCTTGTTCTTTAGGTGTGCCATATACAGGCAGCAGTTTTTCGAAAACCTTGTTGATGGAAGGACTGTAGATACGATATGCATTGACAATTGTATTTACATTCCAGATGAAAATACCGGCATTCCAATAATAACTCTTGTTGCGGATATACTGAAGAGCCGTTGAAAGGTCTGGTTTCTCGCGGAAACTGTCAACTCTGAATATCTCCTTGTTGCGTGCACTGTTTGAACTCAAATCAGCCTGAATATATCCGTAGCCAGTTTCGGGGCGGTTTGGTTTCATGCCGAGTGTTATGATAGCATCTGTTTCGCCTGTAAACTGCAAGCACGTTGATACTACTCGTCTGAATTCTGGCGTGTTTGTGACGATATGATCGCTTGGCGTTACCACGATATTTGCTTTTGGGTCTTTTGCCTTAATGCGCCAACTGACGTAGCAAATACAGGGAGCCGTATTCCGCCTACATGGTTCGCAGAGAATATTCTCTGTAGGTACCTGCGGCAGTTGTTCTTTCACAATACCGGCATATTTCTTGTTTGTTACAACCCATACATTCTCTGGAATACAAATACCCTCGAAACGGTCGTATGTGAGTTGCAGTAACGATCTTCCTATACCAAGAACGTCGATAAACTGCTTCGGCCTTTCTGTTGTGCTCATTGGCCAGAAACGACTGCCAACGCCACCAGCCATGATTACGACGTGATTGTTGATTTGAGCCATAAATAATTGATATTTAGTGTTTTCTTGAAAAGCATACAATTATAGTTATACAAAACGAGACGAGAACCCTTGCAGCATGGGTTCGTCTTATGTCATTTTTGCAAAGGTAATCATTTTTTCTCGAATCTCCAATAGTTTATTTTAAAAATACATGTTTTATTTTTATGGCATGAGGTATTATTATGTGTCTCATGTTCGCTTGAGATTTCAAAATGTGGTTTTATTGCCCCATGCTATCTATACCTCAGTACACGTATCTTGAATGTATTATTGTCGCAAAGCAGTTGGAGAAACAAAAAGAGCCCGTCAGCCACCATGCTGACGGGCTCTTACTTATTAAATATGTGGAAATATCAAAGTGAATTATTTGGCATAAAGGGCAACGATGGTTTCGTACTTCTCCTGTTTGCCAGAAGTCTGCTTGGGTTCTTCCACTTTCTTTCCATATTCATAGGCCTGCTCCAATGTGAGTTTGCCGTCTTCGAAGTCTTTGCCGATACCAGAATCGAAACTTGCATAACGCTCTTTCTTCATGGCTGGAAGTTCACTTTCGTCCAAAATGGCAGCCGCATTCTCGAGAGCACGTGCCATGGCATCCATTCCGCTAATGTGAGCAATGAACAAATCTTCGAGGTCAGTTGAGTTACGACGAATCTTTGCATCGAAGTTTGTACCGCCATTGCCAAGGCCACCGTTACGGATAATCTCCATCATAGCCTGTGTCAACTCATAGTTATCGATGGGGAACTGGTCGGTATCCCATCCGTTCTGTGCATCTCCGCGGTTAGCATCGATAGAGCCCAGCATGCCAGCATCAACAGCACAAGCCAGTTCGTGCTCGAAAGTATGACCAGCAAGTGTTGCATGGTTAACCTCGATGTTAACTTTAAAGTCCTTGTCGAGATTATGTGCACGCAAGAATCCGATTACGGTTTCTGTGTCTACATCATACTGATGCTTTGAAGGCTCCATCGGTTTCGGCTCAATCAGGAATGTTCCCTTGAAACCTTTTGCGCGAGCGTAGTCACGTGCCATGGTGAGCATGGTAGCCATATGCTCCTTCTCACGCTTTTGATCTGTGTTCAGCAGGCTCATATATCCTTCACGTCCACCCCAGAATACATAGTTTGTACCACCTAATTTAATAGTAGCGTCGATGGCGTTCTTAATCTGTACGATAGCGCGTGCCACAACGTCGAAGTCGGGGTTCGTTGATGCACCGTTTGCATAACGCTTGTTGCCAAACACATTTGCTGTACCCCAGAGCAACTTGATGTTGGGGAACTGCTTCATTTTCTCCTGAGCATAGTCAGTGATGGCTTTCATGCGAGCCTCATATTCTGCTATGGTTTCACCCTCTTCAACAAGGTCTACATCGTGGAAGCAGAAGTATTCGATACCCAGTTTGTCCATGATTTCGAAACCGGCATCCATCTTGTCCTTTGCACGTTGTACGGCATCACCAGCCTTGTCCCACTCATAACTGCGGGTTTGACCGCCGAACTGGTCTGCACTTGCACCGCCGAGTGTGTGCCACCATGCCATTGCAAATTTCAGCCAGTCTTTCATTTTCTTTCCCTTAACGACCTTTTCCGGGTCATAATAGTGGAATGCCATTACATTCTTGCTGTCTTTTCCTTCGAAAGGAATTTTACCAGTAAACGGAAAATACTCTTTTGCCATAGTTGCTTATTGATTTAAAAATGATTAATAATATGATTACTTTTAATGATTTCAGATTTTTGCAAGTCGTTCCTTCCATACTGCATACGCGTTGAGATATGCGGAGCGCAGATGCTCGTCGGGCTCAATAACTGCCAGTTTCTTCAAAGTTGAGAATGCCTCTACATGGTCTTTGTAGATGCCACAACCCATTCCAGCACCCTTGGCTGCACCAACACTGCCGTCTGTCTCATACAGTTCGATGGTGGCACCGCTCACGCCTGCAAGCGTATTGCGGAAGATGTCGCTGAGGAACATATTTGCCTTGCCTGCATGAATCTTTTGGATGTCCATTCCCATTTGCTGCATGATTTCCATGCCATAGCAGAAACTGAACACAATACCTTCTTGTGCGGCACGCATCAAGTGAGCCTTTGAATGCTTGTTGAAATTGATTCCGCTGATGGAACAACCCACTTCGCGATTCTCAAGTACACGCTCTGCACCGTTGCCGAATGGGATGATGGTCACACCGTCGCTTCCTATCGGGATGTTTTCCATGAAGTTGTTCATATCTGCATATGAGATTCCTTCTGGAGCAACGTTACGACGAATCCAAGCATTCAGGATACCAGTGCCGTTGATACACAAAAGAACACCTAATCGGGTGAGGTCTTCTGCATAATTAACATGTGCAAAGGTGTTCACCCTGCTCTTCTTGTCATAGTTAACTTCTCCAAGAACGCCATATACAACACCAGATGTTCCGGCTGTAGATGCAATTTCACCGGGATTGAAAACATTCAATGAAAGGGCATTGTTGGGCTGGTCGCCGCCGCGGTATGAGATAGGTGTGCCAGCCTTAAGGCCAAGTTCGGCCGCTGCTGCTGCACTTACCTCACTTTGTACGCTGAATGTCGGGACGATATCAGCGATGATGCTTTCGTCGAAACCGAAATGATCAAGCAGGAATTTGGCTGGACGTTTTTCCTTGAAATCCCACATCATGCCTTCTGACAGACCACTGATCGTGGTGTTAATTGTTCCACTCAGACGCATGGCGAGATAGTCGCCCGGAAGCATAATCTTGTCTATCTTTTCAAACAGTTCTGGTTCGTTTTCTTTCACCCAGGCAAGTTTTGCTGCTGTAAAATTACCAGGTGAGTTGAGCAAATGGCTCAGACACTTTTCAGAACCAATGCTGTTGAATGCATTGTCGCCATAGGGAACGGCTCTGGAATCGCACCATATAATGGAATTTCTGAGAACTTGCTGATCCTTGTCAACACATACCAGACCATGCATTTGATAGGAAATGCCAATTGCCTTGATGTCTTCACCCGATGCGTTGGCATCAGTCATGATTTTCTTCAAGGATAGTTTTGCATATTCCCACCATGTCTGTGGGTCTTGCTCTGCCCATCCGGTTTTTACTGCAATAATTTGAGCCTCTTTCTCAGGATAGAAAGCAGATGCTACACATGCGCCAGTTTCAACGTCAACCAATGAGGCTTTGACAGAAGAACTGCCCACATCGAATCCTAATAAATATTGTTTACTCATTTATATAAGGTATTTTTATCTTTATTACTTTATATAATACGATTCAAATAAAAATTCCCCTAAATAAAATGGATACATAAATGGTTTTTCTGGAATTATTGTCTTTTTTGTTTAGAATAAAGACAATGACTGGTCCACGGAAGGTACTTGGGGTTCTTCTTCGTTATCTTCAAAAAGAAAGAAGAGTTGTTGTAGTTCTGCTGGATTCTTGTTTAACCGATAGATGCCGCGTCGGCCAAAGTTCTCTATAAGAGAATCAGATGATCTGGAGTTTTTCAGGAGAAAATACTGCACAGACCTGTAAACTTCCTCGAAACTGATTGTTTCGAAAAAGTTGTTGGAAGCATTATACACGTGTCTTGCTATTTTTTGAACGCTCAGACCTTCGTCTCCTGCTTCTTTTAATATCTGCAATATGGTGTTGTCGTAGGCCAATAGTCCTTTGATTTATAAATCATAAAAAGAGCCGGTATGCATGAAACAACCGGCTCTCTTCTATTCTTGCGTCGATAATTATGCTAAAACAATCTTGCCTTCAGCATCCTTAATCTTTCCTTCTTTGAGCAACCATCCTGCGCCAAGGATTACTTCCTCGTTGCTGATGTTTGCTGCTTTTGCGATTTCTGCTACGCTAAGAGCCTTCTCGGCTGCATAAAGTGCGTTATAAACATCACCTGCTTTGTAGCCAGCATTTGTTGCATCAATCACAAGAGCGCTTTTCTTTGTTGATTTTGTAGCAGCGGCTTTCTTAACAGTCTCTTTCTTTTCAGCGACAGCCTTCTTTGTTGCTGTAGCCTTTGTTGCTTTCTTTTCTGCCATTTTTTTGTATATTTAAATCCTGATTGCTATTAATTCAATCTTTTTCTTAAAAACGATGCAAAGATAAGCAATATCCAGGATGTATTTCTTGATAATTAGCAGAATTTCAGTAAATTATTCTTTTTCTTGATGTATGTCAACTTTGAGTTGCAATTCGTCAAGTTGTTTGGGGTCGAGTTCGCCTGGTGCATCCAGCATAACGTCCCTTCCGCTGTTGTTTTTGGGGAATGCGATGCAGTCACGTATACTGTCAAGGCCTGCCATTATGCTGACAAATCTGTCAAGTCCGAAGGCTAATCCAGCATGGGGAGGTGCTCCGTATTTGAAAGCATTAATCAAAAATCCGAACTGAGCCATGGCACGCTCTGGTGTGAAACCGAGAATGTCAAACATTTTTGCTTGTAATTTCCCGTCATGAATACGCAGAGAACCACCTCCTAATTCAATTCCGTTGCATACGAAATCGTATGCCTTCGCTCTTACTTGTTCTGGATGCTCGTCGAGCAGAGGAATGTCATCGGGGTTCGGCATGGTGAAAGGATGGTGCGTAGCCATCAGTCGTTGCTCTTCATCGCTCCATTCAAAGAGTGGGAAATCGATAATCCAAAGACATTCGAATTTATTTTTGTCTCGAAGGCCTAAACGGTCGCCCATTTCCAGTCTCAATGTGCAGAGTTGTGTGCGTGTCTTGTTAGCGTTGTCTCCGCTGAGAATAAGAACCAGGTCTCCATCGTTGGCGTTCATCTTTTCTTTTAATGTTTGCCAGACTTCTGGTGTATAGAATTTATCAATGCTTGATTTCACCGTACCGTCTTCATTGAACTTAACGTAAACAAGACCTTTGGCTCCTACTTGCGGACGCTTTACGAAGTCTGTCAGTTGGTCGAGTTGTTTGCGTGTGTATGCAGCACAACCAGGAACACAAATACCTCCTATGTATTCAGCATTGTCGAAAACGCTGAATGTACCCGTACCTTTCAGTACGTCCATCAGTTCAACGAATTCCATGCCAAAGCGCAAATCAGGTTTGTCAGATCCAAATCGGCGCATGGCTTCATGCCATGTCATTTGTTGCAATTTGGCAGGAAGTTCCACTCCCCTCCCCTCTTTAAATATATGGCGAGCCATGTCTTCAAACAAATCGATGACATCGTCCTGTTCAACAAACGACATTTCGCAGTCGATCTGAGTGAACTCTGGTTGGCGGTCTGCTCTCAGATCCTCATCTCGGAAACACTTGGCAATCTGGAAATAGCGGTCGAATCCGCTTACCATCAGTAACTGCTTCAGTGTTTGTGGACTCTGCGGAAGAGCATAAAACTGTCCTGGATTCATTCTTGAAGGCACAACAAAGTCGCGTGCGCCTTCTGGGGTACTACCTATTAATATAGGTGTTTCCACTTCAATGAAATCTTTTGAGTCGAGGAAATTCCTGATTAGGATCGTCATGCGGTGGCGCAGTTCCAGGTTCTTTCTTACCGCATTGCGTCTTAAGTCAAGATATCTGTATTTCATTCGGATGTCATCCCCGCCATCTGTGTTGTCTTCTATGGTAAACGGCGGCGTGATGCTTTCACTCAGAATATTCAACGCCTGTGCTTCTATTTCGATGTCGCCAGTGGGCATCTTGCTGTTCTTGCTTTCTCGCTCGTTGACAATTCCCTTTATTTGTACGCAGAACTCTCTACCGAGTTTGTTGGCTTTTGCACAAAGGTCGGGGTCAACAGATTCGTTGAAGACTACCTGTGTGATACCATATCTGTCACGCACGTCAACGAATGTCATGCCTCCCATTTTTCTTGTTCTCTGAACCCATCCGGCAATGGTTACAATATTACCGCTGTCTTGGAGACGTAATTCTCCACATGTTTTAGATCTGTACATATTGATTGTAATTTGCAAATTTAGCGCAAAAGTAGTAATTTTTTGGCAGATGAACAAAACATTAGCCATAAAATAGTTAATATTTGATAAATCTATGACGTTTATTAATTAATTTTGCTACTTTTGCGTCAAATTTATGTAACCAAAAAACGAAATGAAATGAAAAAGTTATTGATAATGACAATGATGCTTGTGGGAATCTGTTCTTTTGCATCAGCCCAGAAACAGGCAGAGATTAAGTTTGACGCTTTGACACAGGATCTTGGGAAATTCCCTGAGAGCGCACCCGTTCAGAAGTGTGTGTTCACCTTTACGAATGTAGGTGATGCACCATTGGTCATTAATCAGGCTGTCGCAAGTTGTGGGTGCACCGTTCCTTCTTATACCAAAGAGCCTATCGCTCCAGGAAAGAAGGGTACGATAACAGTCACATACAATGGAAAGGGAAAGTTCCCCGGCTATTTTAAAAAGACTGTTACGGTGAGAACTAACGCTAAGACCGAAATGGTTCGCATCTATATTGTCGGCAACATGGAAGAAGGAAAGTAACGCGATTGTTCTTATGATATGATAAAAAGAGGATATGTCAAGCGGCATATCCTCTTATTTATTGTTAGAACGAATAACTGAATCCGAGCGATGCGTATTCTTTGAACTGCCAATAGGCGTGATGTTCGTCTCTCACGGCAGCGTCGTCAAATCGCGGGTATATAAATATGTTGCTGGAAATATACTTGTTGAATTTGAATGTGAAAGTATTCTCCCACTCCAACTCGGCACGACGGAATGATGTGAATCCATATAGACGCGTTTTCCACGAAATATTGTCAGAGAACTTCCATGTGAGGTCTGCTGTAAACATAGAACCGAAGTCGCTCATCACATGTTTGCCCTCGTCAATACCATTACGCTTAGACAGACCAAGGCGGTCTACATATTTAAAGTTATATGAGAACGGTGACAATTGGATGTTTCCGGTGAGTTTTTTGTTCATCCATTCCACGTTGTATTTCATACCGAGTGAGATATTCAATGTGAACGGAGACATGAAATCACTGAATGTCATAATGTTGTTGCTCTTGTAACCGCGCATAAACTGTGTATATGCAAGTACATTCAGGGTGTAGTACCATCTTTTTGATGCCTGCAAACCAAGGTTGCTGGTCAGACGCAGCAAGTCTTCGGATGATTTCAGTTTGTGGATAGAGTCTGCTCGAGATGTCTGGAAGCCGAGTTTCATCTCTAATTTGTTGTCCCACTTCAGTTTTTCCTTGTTGTCATAGTTGGCTTCAATTGTTGCGCTGGCAAGCATGGCATAGTTGCTTTCACCACCTTTATACCAGTTGCCGCTGATATAATTTTGTAAAAATTGAAGATAATAGTCTCCCTTGATTTTCCAGAAATTAGGTTTGGTTACCACCACATCCACTTTTGCCTCTTCGCTTTCTTGCGGTGCAGGTGAAATCTTCTCAACCAATTCTACGTTATGCTTGATCGGATCCATAATGCTTTCTTTGACAACGCTTGCTTCACGAAGATTGTTTTCTGAGGTAGAAACCAACTCGGGATGGTTCATGTAAATATTCATCAATACATTGTCAACTTCACTGCTTTCAGTGTTTTGCATGTTTTCGTCTAAAGACATGCTGTGGGCAGCAACAGAATGGTAGAAAGTGGCTGGAGAGAATAACTTGTAGGCATCATACGTGTTCAACGCCCGCTGATGATTAGCCTGTTTCAAAGAGTCAATCTTCGAATGGTATGCAAGCAGCATTTCTTCATACTGCCGAATACTGACTGAATCGCGTTTCGCTTGTGCCGAAACAGCAAACAGGATAAGTAAAAATGTTAATGTTTTTCTCATATCTAAAATGTAATTTAATGAATGATTCCTTCTGTTTGTTGAATACATAAAATTGTTCTTCTTGGCCACAAAGGTACAAAAATAACATTTTATATCAAAACAAACCCTTAACATTTTTCTGTGATTAGTAAGATTGGTGACAGCAAAACTGGCGGTTTAAGTATAAGTATTCATACTTTCAACTAACCATTATATGCCATCTGATGATGAATCCGGACTGGTTTTGCAGAGATTCCTGCAGGTAATTCCCTAAGAAGACATAAAAAAGAACAAATTCATTTTGTTCTCTCCGCGAATTTTGCTACCTTTGCACCTTGTTATAATAAGGTAATAAATAAAAACAAAATAATAAATTAACGTGGAAGAAACAAAGTATATCTTCGTGACAGGAGGTGTGGTGTCGTCGTTGGGTAAGGGCATTATATCTTCGTCAATCGGTAAACTCTTGCAGGCAAGAGGTTACAATATTACAATCCAAAAGTTTGATCCGTACATCAACATCGACCCGGGAACCTTGAATCCATACGAGCACGGCGAGTGCTATGTGACGGTTGACGGCATGGAGACCGATCTTGACCTCGGCCACTATGAGCGTTTCACAGGAATAAAGACTACCAAGGCGAATTCATTGACCACCGGAAGAATCTACAAAGCAGTTATCGACAAAGAGCGTCGAGGCGATTATCTTGGCAAGACCATACAGGTGGTGCCCCATATCACCGATGAAATCAAGCGCAATGTTAAACTTCTTGGACAGAAGTATCATTATGATTTCGTGATTACGGAGATTGGCGGAACAATCGGCGACATAGAGAGCGCGCCGTTCATGGAGGCTATCAGGCAGATGAAATGGGAACTTGGCAAGAATGCCGTGTGTGTTCATCTTACCTATGTTCCATATCTGAAGGCTGCTGATGAACTCAAAACAAAGCCCACTCAGCACTCGGTGAAAGAACTGCAAAGCGTTGGAATCCAGCCGGACGTACTTGTTCTTCGCACAGAAAAGCATCTCGGCGATGACATTTTGAGGAAAGTGGCGCGTTTCTGTAATGTAGATTTCGACTGTGTTGTGCAGAGCGAAGACCTGCCAAGCATTTACGAGGTTCCTGTGAACATGCAGAATCAAGGCCTTGATGAGGCTATTCTGAAAAGATTTGGAATGACAATTGGCGAGAAACCCACCCTTGGACCTTGGAGAAATTTCCTTGACAAGCGCAAGAATGCCAAGGAAGAAGTGCATATCGGCCTTGTAGGCAAGTACGATTTGCAGGATGCTTACAAGAGTATCCGTGAAAGTCTTTCACAGGCAGGTACATATAATGACCACAAGACCGTCTTGACGTTCATCAACTCTGAGAAGATTACAGAGGAAAACGTAGGGGAAATGCTTGCCGGACAAGACGGCATCGTGATTTGTCCAGGGTTTGGCCAGCGCGGTATTGAGGGAAAAATCACGGCTGCACATTATTCACGCACCCACGACATCCCCACTTTTGGCATTTGCCTCGGTATGCAGATGATGGTTATAGAGTTTGCTCGCAATGTGTTGGGCTACTCGGATGCCAACAGTCGGGAGATTGATGAGAAGACCAACCATAATGTAATTGATATTATGGAAGAGCAGAAGAACATCACCAATATGGGTGGTACGATGCGTCTTGGTGCTTATGAGTGCGTACTGAAACAGAATTCCAGGGTGTTTGACATCTATAAGAACGAATTCATACAGGAGCGTCATCGCCATCGTTATGAGTTCAACAACAAGTATCTGCAGGAATATGAGCGCAACGGAATGGCATGTGTGGGCCGCAATCCGGAAAGCGATCTGGTGGAGATTGTGGAGATACCCAGTTTGAAGTGGTATATAGGCACACAGTTCCATCCTGAGTATCAGTCAACTGTGCTGAATCCACATCCGCTATTCCTTGATTTTATTAAGAAAGCAATTGAAAACAAGAAATAAATAAACGAATGGACAAGAATACAATTATCGGATTTGTTCTCATTGCTGCTGTTCTCATCGGCTTCAGTTGGTGGCAGCAGCCTTCGAAAGAAGAGGTGGAAGCCATGCGAAAGCAGGATTCTATCGCGCTCGTGGCTAAACAGAAAGCAGAGCAAAAGGCAAAACTTGCAGAGCAGAATGCACTGCAAAAGCAGCAAGAGAAACTGGCAGTTGCTGCTAATGATACTACGGCCGCTTTCCATAGTGCATTGAGTGGAAATGTAGAGAACGTAGTTTTGAAGAATTCTTCTGTAGAACTGACTTTCAGCACGAAAGGAGCGGCTGTCAGCAAAGCGGTTGTGAAGAGTTTCAAAGACCGTGAGGACAACAAGGATGTGACGTTGTTTGACGAAAAAGACCAACTTCTCAACATGATGCTCTCCGGAAAAGATATCAATATCATCACGAAAGACCTCTATTTTACACCTTCTGAGCAAACCGATTCCACGGTTACCTTCACGGCAATGGCTGGCGAAGGCAAGTCGCTTGTCATCAGTTACCGGCTTGGAAAGGAGTATCTGCTTCACGCAAGTATACAAGCGCTGGGCATGAGTGGCATGTTTGCGCCAAACTATCGTGAGATGGACATCGAGTGGACAGAACGTTGCAGACAGCAGGAGAAAGGTTTCACCTTTGAAAACCAGCGTTCTGCCCTCACCTATCATTTTGTTGACGGCGGTACTGACTATCTGAACGAGACCAAGGAATATGCTGACAAAGCCATTGAAAAGGCCATTGACTGGGTGGCTTTCAAGAATCAGTATTTCTCTGCAGTAATGATTGCCAAAGACAATTTTGCACAGAATGCAATGATGACATCGCTCCCGCAGCAGAAGGAAACTCATTATCTGAAGCATTATGCTGCTAAATTGAAGACTGCTTTCGACCCGACCGGTGCGAAACCTACAGAACTGGAATTCTATTTTGGTCCAAACGACTTCCGTCTGCTTCAGCGCATTGAAAAGCAAAGCAGTTTCGGCAAGGACCTGCAACTGGAACGACTGGTTTACTTAGGATGGCCTCTCATCAGAATTATCAACAGATGGTTCACGCTGTATGTGTTCGACTGGCTCACAAAGTTTGGCTTGAACATGGGTATTGTGCTGATTCTCATCACCTTGTTGCTCAAGGCCATTACCTTCCCATTGGTCAAGAAGAGTTACATGTCGTCAGCAAAGATGCGCGTTTTAAAGCCGAAACTCGATGAGGCAACAAAGCAATTCGACAAGCCCGAGGATCAAATGCAGAAGCAGCAAGCCATGATGGCCATGTATAGCAAGTATGGTGTGTCTCCTCTTTCAGGCTGTTTGCCCATGCTGATACAGATGCCTATCTGGATTGCGATGTTCAATTATGTTCCCAATGCCATTCAGTTGAGAGGCGAAAGTTTCCTCTGGATGAAAGACTTGAGCACATATGACCCGATTATGGAATGGGGAAAGAACATCTGGCTCATTGGCGATCACCTCTCGCTTACGTGTATTCTCTTCTGCGTGGCCAACGTTCTGTATTCAGTGATGACGATGAGGCAGCAGAAAGACCAGATGGTTGGACAGCAGGCCGAGCAGATGAAGATGATGCAGTGGATGATGTTCCTGATGCCGGTGATGTTCTTCTTCATCTTCAACGACTATTCTTCTGGATTGAATTTCTATTATTTCGTGTCGCTGTTCTTCAGTGCTGCCATCATGTGGACATTGCGCAAGACGACAAACGATGAGAAACTGCTCGCCATCTTGGAAGCACGCTATAAGGAAAACCAGAATAATCCCAAGAAGATGGGCGGACTGGCATCAAGGCTTGAAGCATTGCAGAAGCAGGCTGAGGAATTGCAACGCCAGAAAAATGAAAGAATGAACAACCGGTAATAATAATCGTCAATATGAAAAAACAATTAATCTTAACCGCATCGCTGGCTTTATTGTTCAGCGGCACCATCAAAGCACAGCAAGATATGGCAAAGCCAATCCTGAAGAACCACATTAAGTTGAATAGCGACCTGATGACTCCCGAAGCACTGTGGGCTATGGGACGTATCAGCGGTTATCAGGCTGCTCCCGACGGAAGCAAAATAGTGTATCAAGTGGGCTATTACAGTGTGAAGAATAACAAGAGCCATCATGTTCTTTACATCATGAACGCTGACGGATCGAACCAGACTCTTCTCACAAAAAGCGCAAACAATGAGACAGATGCCAGTTGGCTTGACAACAATACGATTGCTTTCATTTCTGAAGGTGAGATATGGTCGATGAAGGCCGACGGAACCATGCGTCGCCAACTGTCAAAGACCGACGGTGCTGTTGAGGGCTACAAGTTTTCGCCTGACAGAAAGCGTGTGATTATTATCAAGTCGATGCCGTTCCATGAAATTATCAAGGAGAATCCGAAGGATCTCCCGAAGGCCAGTGGACGCCTTGTGACCGACCTGATGTATCGTCATTGGGACCATTACGTGGAGTCTATTCAGCATCCCTTCGTGGCTGAAGTAACCGAAAACGGCATTCAAGGCGGCGTAGACATCCTTGACGGAGAGCCTTATGAATGTCCGATGGAGCCTTTCGGCGGTGTTGAGCAACTGGACTGGAGCGTTGATTCAAAGTGCATTGCATATACCTGCCGTAAGAAGACAGGCCGCGCCTACTCCATCTCTACTGATTCAGACATCTATTTATACGATGTTGAAAACAAAACCACCAAGAACCTGTGCAAACCAGCCGATTATAAAGAGCCGCCCTACGATGCAACCAAGACATTGCGCACGCAGGCCGTTAACAGACCGGAGAATCTGAAGAACAATCCCGGCTATGACCAGGAACCCAAGTTCTCGCCCGATGGAAAGTATGTGGCATGGAAGAGCATGGCACGTGACGGATATGAGGCAGACAGGAACCGCCTCTGCGTGTACAACCTTGCTACTGGCGAAAAGAAATATGTCACCGAGTCGTTTGATTCTGATGTAGACGATTTCTGCTGGTCTGACACAAAAGACGCCATGATTTATTTCATTGGTGTATGGCATGGCACCATCAATATGTATGCCGTCAATTGGAAAGGCGAATTGAAACAACTCACCAACGACTGCGCTGATTTCGGTAGCCTTCAAATGATGAACAACGGTAAGCAGATTCTGGCTGAACGCCATGATTACATGGCCAGTGCCGACTTGTATGTGATTACTCCAAACTTCAAAAAGCCGGAGAAAACCGACGTGAAGCAAATCACTGAAGAGAACAAGCACATTTTCGATCAACTGGAAAAGGGAAAGGTTGAACAAAGATGGGTGAAGACAACCGACGGCAATATGCTGCTTTACTGGGTTGTGCTTCCTCCTCACTTCGACGAAACGAAGAAATACCCCACCCTGCTCTTCTGTGAGGGCGGACCGCAAAGCCCTGTCAGCCAGTTCTGGAGTTATCGTTGGAACTTCATGATCATGGCTTCGCATGGCTATGTCGTAGTTGCGCCCAACCGCCACGGACTTCCTGGATTCGGATCAGAATGGTGTGAGGAAATCTCTGGCGACTGGACAGGACAGTGCATGGACGATTATCTTGCCGCAATTGATGATGCAGCGAACAATCTTCCTTATGTTGACAAGGACCGTCTCGGTGCTGTAGGTGCTTCGTTTGGCGGTTTCTCGGTGTATTATCTTGCCGGACACCATGACAAACGTTTCAAATGCTTCATCGCCCACGACGGTGCGTTCAATCTTGAAGGCATGTATACCGAGACCGAAGAGAACTGGTTCAGCAACTGGGAATATGATGATGCCTATTGGAACAAGGATCAGACAGCCAATGCCAAGAAGACTTACGAGAACAGTCCGCACAAATTCATCGACAAATGGGACACTCCCATCCTGTGTATACACGGTGAAAAAGACTATCGCATCAATGCCACCCAGGGCATGTCTGCATTCAATGCAGCCCGCATGAAGGGTATTGAGGCACAGTTGCTCATCTTCCCCGACGAGAACCACTGGGTGTTGAAGCCACAGAACGGTATACTCTGGCAGAGAACATTCTTTAACTGGCTCGACCGTTGGCTTAAATAAGCAGCAGGCAAGCATCACTTATCACTAAAGAATCACAAAAAAATAGAATAACAATGACACAACAAATCCAAAAAACACTAAGAGATTCCGCCGCCATGCGGTGGACAGCACTTTTGCTTTTGGCACTTGCCATGTTCTGTTCATATATCTTTATGGACATTCTCTCACCTATTAAAGACCTGATGCTCTCTGAGCGCGGCTGGGATTCTACTGCCTTCGGCACCATGCAGGGATCTGAGACCTTCCTGAATGTGTTTGTCTTCTTCCTGATCTTTGCCGGAATCATTCTCGACAAGATGGGTGTGCGCTTCACGGCAGTGCTTTCAGGTGCCGTTATGCTGGTAGGTGCGTTGATTAAATACTATGCCGTGACCGACAGTTTCGCAGGAAGCGGTCTGGAAACATGGTTTACAAACAATTTAAACTATATTCCCGGCTTCGACGAACTGGGTGTTTCGCCGTTCTATCAGGGAATGCCCGCCTCTGCCAAGTTTGCTGCCGTGGGATTTATGATCTTCGGTTGCGGCGTGGAGATGGCTGGTATCACCGTAAGTCGTGGTATCGTGAAGTGGTTTAAGGGCCGTGAGATGGCGCTTGCCATGGGTTCTGAGATGGCTCTTGCCCGTCTGGGCGTGGCAACCTGTATGATTTTCTCGCCGTTCTTTGCCAAATTGGGTGGTGTTGTCAGCGTTTCCCGTTCCGTTGCGTTTGGTGTGGTATTGCTGATGATAGCCTTGATCATGTTCATTGTTTATTTCTTCATGGACAAGAAACTGGATGCCCAGACCGGCGAAGCCGAGGAGAAAGACGATCCGTTTAAGATCAGTGACCTCGGACAGATTCTCACATCAAGCGGATTCTGGCTTGTTGCCCTCTTGTGCGTACTTTATTACTCAGCCATTTTCCCGTTCCAGAAGTATGCCGTTAACATGCTTCAGTGCAATTTGACACTTACTGAGCCGTCGGCAGACTCATTCTGGGCAAGCAGTTCTGTCACCATCGTTCAGTATATCATCATGCTGGTTGTGGCAGCGGCTGGTTTTGCAAGCAATTTCCAGAAGAAGAAGGGCAGTCAGTATCTCCTTTTAGGCATTTCAATTGTGTCTTTGGTAGCCTATTGCTATATGGGCTTCATGCGTCAGTCGGCAGAATCCATCTTTGCCGTGTTCCCATTGCTGGCCGTTTTGATAACTCCGATTCTTGGAAGTTACGTTGACCATAAGGGAAAGGCTGCATCCATGCTCGTTCTGGGTTCGCTTCTGCTCATCGGATGTCACCTTACGTTTGCCTTCGTGTTACCTGCATTCAAGGGAAACGCAGCCGGCGGCATTATCATTGCATATCTCACCATTCTCGTGTTGGGCTCCAGTTTCTCACTTGTACCGGCATCTCTGTGGCCAAGTGTTCCCAAACTGGTTGATGCAAAGATAATTGGATCTGCCTATGCACTTATTTTCTGGATTCAGAACATCGGCTTGTGGCTGTTCCCACTGCTGATTGGCAAAGTGCTTGATAAGACGAACCCCGGCGTAACCGATCCTACACAGTACGACTACACTGCCCCGCTCGTGATGCTTGCCAGTTTAGGTGTTGCAGCCTTGTTGCTGGGCCTGGTGTTGAAAGTGGTGGATAAGAAGAAAGGTCTCGGTTTGGAAGAGCCAAACATTAAGTAATCCAGACAATCGGGTATTACATTATTTAATAAAGCATACGTGTTTCTCATGTCACCATGCTGCTAAAGCCAAGGATAATTGGTTTTGCACATGGTGACATGCCTTGTTTATCAGCATGCTGAAGGTTTGGAAAAAACGCGACAAAACCATGTCGCCGGTTTTCTTCAAAATAGAAATTGATTTTGCGAAAAACGGGCGTTGAAAACAAGAAAATGTAAAGATTCACTACCGTAAAGCACATTTCAACTCGCAAAACCTATGCTTTTACCCTTCAAAACCTATGGTTTTACTGCCCAAAACATATGGTTTCGCCCCTTAAAACCTATGTTTTTACAACCCCAAAGCATAGGTTTTATCAGCAAATATCTGATTTCCTCGTACAAGAAAAACCTGTTTTCGGTGTAATTGATTGTTAATCAGTAATTTGCAGTAAGTGCTCAAAACGCTCGTATTTCGCGCCCCATCGACCGTCAGTGACCATCATCGCGCTTATGAGAGCGTTCATTTCAGATTTTCCATGACAATCTTGCCGACTCATTGCCTCACCTGACATGGAGTTCATGTGATGAGTTCACGTGAAAGAACCAGAAAAATGTTCTTGAAGCGAGTGATGCTTGTTATTCAAATAACACGGTTATTGCTCTTGGAGAGCATTCGGATTGCTCTTCAAGAGTATGAGTGAGCCTTTCAAAAAAAACGGTTTGTGAAATGTGCTAAGCAGGCCCTTTTTATGACGGATTGGTATTGAAAAGGTCGCCGATTTCTTCCATTTCGTCTTCGTCGAACCATTTCTTCAACTTCTCCTTAGCCTTCTGCTTTACTTCTTCATTTACGTCGCCCCACACTTTCTGTAGCACATAAACGAGCACAGCCAGGTCGTCGCCCAGTCCGACAATAGGAATGGCATCGGGAACCACATCTAACGGGCTGATCAGATAGCCCAGCGCACCGATGATAATGGCCTTGTCCTTGACCGACACTTTGTCGCTTTGTAGGGTATAATATAGAATCAGAGCCACGTAAACCAGTTTGGCGCCAGCCCTTTTTGCAATTCTTGATATTTTCTCAACGAAGTCGCTCTTGGTGAAGCGGTCGGAGTATTTCATGAAATCAGGAAGTTCCATAGCAATTCTTTTTATTAAATGATGTGTAACGGCGCAAAGGTAATTATTTTTTCTTTTTCTTCCAAATAATTTTGGAAATACCTAAAAATATACTACCTTTGCAAAAGAAATCGGGTCGTATCGGTTAGATCGGGATACTCATCAAAATAATAACGAAAACCGAGAAGACATCTCTTGTTAATGGCGGGCCACATAAAACCGTAAGGACTAAGTTGTAAAACCGGTGGATTACAAAGACGGAGAGTCCTCAAATCTTACATGCTCGGAGTTTCATCACATCATCGGTACGACCTTCTCTTTTATTAATCACCCTTATAATTATATGTTTTCTGGTATTATTGAAGAATTTGCTACGGTCGTAGCAATCAGCCGTGACAAGGATAATATTGACTTTACCATGAAGTGTTCTTTCGTGGATGAATTGTCAATCGATCAGAGTGTGTCGCATAATGGTGTATGCCTCACCGTGGTGAATATTGAAAACGGAACCTACACGGTTACGGCGATGAAGGAAACACTGGAAAGATCGAATCTGGGACTGCTTCGTGTGGGCGACAAAGTGAATGTTGAACGCTCCATGTTGATGAATGGCAGGCTTGACGGACATATCGTTCAGGGACATGTGGACATGACGGCCGAGTGCATCAAGATGGAAGATGCCAACGGCAGCACGTACTTTACTTTCCGCTATGACTATGACAAGGAGATGGCTTTGAGGGGCTATTTCACTGTTGACAAAGGCAGCGTTACGGTGAACGGTGTGTCTTTGACGGTGTGCAATCCTACAGAAAACACGTTCCAGGTGGCCATTATTCCCTATACCTTCGAGCATACCAACTTCTGTGACATAAAGGAGGGAAGCGTGGTGAACCTTGAATTTGACATTCTCGGCAAGTATATTGCGCGGTTGAACCGATTGCAGTGTAATCCTGCAGAATAAGCACATACGAGTTTGTTTCTAAATGTTAATTTGCGTTTTATTTGTCGATAAGAATCGTCAAATTGGATATTTGTTTCTATTAATTAGTGACAAATATCCAATTTTTTTTATAAATTGATTTTAATTCATAATTTTGCAGTGTTAAAATGTAAATATTATGGATTTGTAGATGAAGAGATTGGAATCGTACAAGAAGTTTGAGTATCTCTTTCACGTTCTATGCTGGATGATAGTTTTCATTCCGCACATATTTGTTATGCCCAAGCATGAGCAGATGGATGCACGCTATATCATCATGTGGTGTGTGCTGCCCATGAACATGTACGTGATGTTTTATTTAAACTATCTGTTCTTGGTTCCTATGTATCTGATGAAAAAGAAGTCTTTCCTGTTCTCGATCATCAACATCCCCTTGTTGTTTTTGCTTGCCTACGGGCGTCATTTGCTGTTCGTCGGTTTTCATAATGCCTATCCAGACCTTTTCTTTAGAAGGCCGGTAAGTGTAGGCGCAGACTCCGCCATTCTGCACAATATCTCTCCATTGATGATAACCATCATCATGGCAATCCTCCTCCACATGTCCATTCGCTGGTATCATGCAGAGAAAGCAAGGAATCTGGCCGAGTTGCAAAGGAAAGATGCCGAACTGAAAAGCCTGCGTTCGCAGATCAATCCGCATTTTCTTCTGAACACGCTCAATGGCATTTACGCCCTGATAGAGTTTGACAAGCGAGAGGCGCAGCAGGCCGTGGCATCGTTGGCGGTGCTGTTGCGGCAGATGCTTTATGGCAACAACAAGGACAAAGTCAACCTGCGCGAGGAGGTCTTGTTTATCAGCAACTATGTGGATTTGATGCGAATCAGATTGGCTGACAACGTAAAAGTGGAAGTGAACGTCAGCATTCCCGATCAGATGGGCGTGTATGTGGCACCCATGATTTTCATGTCGTTGGTGGAGAATGCATTCAAGCATGGCGTGAGCACCACAGAACCCAGTTACATCGGCATAGACATACATGCCGACGAAGATAAGATGGAATGTGAGGTGAGCAACAGCAATTATCCGAAAACAGACTCAGACGGCAGCGAACACGGCATCGGTCTGAAGCAGTTGAGAGAGCGTTTGGATATTCTGTATCCCAACAAATACCATTGGGAACAAGATTTAATAAAGGAAAAAAACATATATAATTCTAAATTAACCATTTATGATACTAAGTTGTGCAATAATTGATGATGAGCCGCTGGCTACCGATTTGCTTGCCAGTTATGTGAAGAAAACGGCAAACCTGACGCTTCGCGGTGCTTATAACAGTGCCATTTCGGCCATGGGCGAACTGAGAGACAACCCCGTGGACATACTGTTTCTTGACATTCATATGCCGGAACTGAACGGTCTGGAACTGGCTCGTCTCGTACCGAAAGAAACCAAGATTATCATTACCACTGCTTTCGACCAATATGCCGTTGATGGTTACAAGGCCAATGTGTTCGACTATATGCTGAAACCTATCAGTTATGAGATGTTCTTGGATGCTGTGCAAAAGGTAGAAACAGTTATTATGACCACTAAGAAGCAGGATCTCTTCACCAATGACCGGTTCATCTATGTGAAGAGCGACTACAAATTGGTGCAGATTCACTTAGACGACATCCTGTATATAGAGGGATTGAAGGACTACGTGAAGATATACCTGGAAGGCAACAAGAAGGGGGTGATGTCGCTTATCAACATGAAGAGAATTGATGAATTCCTTCCCCACCCTGAGTTTTTGCGCGTACACCGCTCTTATATCGTACATATGAATAAGGTGAAACTCGTTGACAGGGCACGAATCGTGTTTAGCGAGGAGTACATCCCTATTTCAGAGAGTTACAAAGACGTGGTGCAGGATTATCTTGATGCACATACGCTGATGTAGCCTGTGCTACCATGCGAGCAAGTCTTCGGGCTTTTCAATGAGTGTTTCCGCACCGTTAGCCAAGAGGAAGTCTCGGTCGCGGAAACCCCATAGCACGCTGATGCACGGAATGTTGCAGTTTCGCGCTGTTTGAATATCTACTTCGCTGTCGCCCACATAGACAGCATTGTCGGCCGTTACGCCTAATTGCCTGAAGGCTTCAAGCACGGTGTCGGGTGCCGGTTTCTTCCGGATGCTCTCGCGCTCTCCTATTGCCACGCTTATGGACTGGCCGAAAAAATGAAGACATAGTTGGCGGGTGGCATCGTAGAACTTATTGCTGACCACGGCCAGATGCTTTCCTTGGTGGCTAAGAGCGGAAAGCATCTCTTCGATTCCTGTATATGGCCGGGTGGTGTCCATGCTATGCAGTGAATAGTGACGCTTGAATTCTGCCAGTATTTCGTTGAATTGCGGGTGCGAGCATCCGCCTGGAACGGCTCTTTCTATGAGTTTTTTCACTCCGTTGCCCACAAATCTTCTTACGTCTTCCGTAGAATGTTCGGGCAATCCAGCATAGCGCATGGCATGGTTGGTGCTCGTTTTCAGGTCGTTCAACGTGTTGAGCAGGGTGCCGTCGAGGTCGAAAATATATGTGTCGTATTCTTTCATTCTGTTTTGTCCTGTTTGTTGTATGCTCCGAAAATACGGTATCATCGCGTTTGGGGAGCATGTCGGATAACCGTTGCAAAGGTAGCGAATATATTTTGAATCAGGAAATAATTGGCTGCAATTGTGAGGACAATCTGCCTGCATAGCGTTTTTCTGAAGATGAAGCAGAGGGATGTATGTAAAGAAGGCGCGACGATTTTATGAAGAAAAATTTGTCAGGTTCGGAAAGTTGAGTTATCTTTGCAGCCTAATTCAATCAAAGAGTGGTTTTCCACAAGACAAAAAAAAGATATGACAACGAAGAATAAACGTTTATATCAGGCAATCATCGTGTTCTGCCTATTGGTGTTCTCAGGAATAGTTTATTATTATTTCTTCTGTTCGTTTTCAGCAAAAGACACCACGCAGTATCTCTATATCGACGACGATGACAATGTTGATTCCGTGGTATACAAGATTAAGCCGATGGCAACAAGCCACGGAATGAGCGGATTTCTCACGCTGGTGCGCCACAGTTCCTATCCCGAAGCGGTTCGTTCTGGCCGATATGCCATAGAGTCAAGCGATGGCGCCTTTGCCGTTTTCCGCAGAATCAAGAACGGAATGCAAGAACCGCTCAGCCTTACCATCCCTTGTGTCAGGACAATGGATAAGTTGGCAGGCTATGTGGGCAGCAAACTCATGATTGACAGTGCACAGATTTACCATGCCCTTTCTGATGAAACCGTGTGCAGCAAGTACGGATATGACACGCTGACCATCGCCTGCATGTTCATTCCCAATACTTATGACATGTACTGGAATATCAGTCTTGACAAGTTTCTTGACCGGATGAAGAAGGAATGCAGCGGTTTCTGGAATGAAGACCGTTTGCAAAAGGCAGCAGACATGGGTTTTGACGAAGTGAAAACCATCACTTTGGCAAGTATTGTTGACGAAGAAACAACCAATAGTGCAGAAAAACCGATGGTGGCCGGCATGTATTACAACCGACTGAAGAGCGGAATGCCCCTGCAGGCAGACCCTACCATCAAGTTCGCGCTTAAAGACTTCTCGCTGAAACGCATCTATCACAACATGCTCTCTGTGAACAGCCCGTTTAATACCTATCGTAACACGGGTCTTCCTCCAGGACCGATACGCATTCCAACTATCGACGGCATTGATGCTGTGCTCAACCATGTTGCCCATGATTATCTGTATATGTGTGCAAAAGAAGACTTCAGCGGTACTCATAATTTTGCAAAGTCTTACGATGAGCACCTGAAGAATGCTGAGAAATACAGCAGGGCACTGAATGCAAGGGGCATCAAGTGAGAATCATATCCAAGAAGATACCCTCTTTGTTTCGTGCTTGGCTATAACAGGAACACGAAACAAACGGAGTAGTATAACTGAACCCCCAGCACATAGATGAGCCACCAGGGCATCAGATAGGATACGCCCACGGTGAGCGAATGGAACACATCGACAATGGATGACAGTGTTCCGCTCAGCCATCCATAGGTGATGGATGCCAATACTACGCAAAATGAGACGATGGGAACAAGGCTCGCACTGAAACTGCTGGGAAACAAATGGCCAGTGCTGCTAAGCAACACGGCGTGAGGTATGCTGGTGAGCGCAAGAATCACACATACATAGAGAATGATTTCCACAATTACTATCTTGAATGCGAACCTGTGGCGGAAATTCTGCCTGTAGGTATCGCTGTCATTTGTGAATACCGACATCAAACCGCTTGAGCGGAACGAACCGTATGCTATTGCAACAAGAAGAATCCACACAAGCAATGGAGAAGCCAGATTAGACACGAATTCGCCAAAAAACCAGCGAATGCCTTCACTGCTTAATAGTGAACGCATCGCTATACCCTGATTGACTGCTGTGATAATCCACGATACAAGTATCAAGGCCACTTGTAATATCACCAGTGTCAGTGCACAGTAGGCATATCCTTTATCCGACTTCTTCATTGCTGTATTATAAAAACCTTCGTTCAAAATATGGTTATTCTTCGTCGGGACGCAGATTGTCGATGTCGAGAATCCTCAGTTCCAGGGCTTTCACCACCAGTCGGGTGGCATTAACTCCCACTCCACCTTTGCCGTCGGAGAACAGTTTGTTGATGAGTTCATTCTGTCTCTTCTCAAGACTCTTCACACCGAATGGCATTCCACGCAGGTTTGTGATTTGCTCTTTTGTATATCCGAGTGCCAGATGGCGCAGGAAACGCTCGTCGTATTCGTCGATCTCATAGTTGATAAGTGCCTCCTGGCGCATGAGTTGCGAGTTGACTGAATACTTGAAACGCTCGATGATCTTGGCCAGAATGGGCTGGTTGAACACCATTTTCTTTCCGCTCATCACGCTTGCCACGTCGCCACGGGTGAGCAGTTCGCCGCTTTTCAGGCAAATGCCGTCGCAACCGGCATCCAGAACGTCAACCCATAGTTTCTCGTTCAGTATCTCGCCGGTGAAAATGAGCACCTTTACATTGGGATAAGATTCTTTGGTATGCCTGCAAATCTCAACGCCTACAGTGGTAGATCCACCAAGTCCCAGGTCGAGCAGCACCAAATCGGGCTTGTCCTGTTTGATCAGCCGCCAATAAGCGGTTTCGTTTTCAGCGGTTCCAATGATTTGCGCCTCGGGTATTTCATTTCTGAAAATGCCTTCCGTTCCCTTTAGTTCCAAAGGAACGTCTTCTACAATGATTACTTTAAATGGTTCCATATTCTTTTGTTCGTTATTTACGGGATGATGATAGTTGTTTCGACAGAGCAAGCGTGATGTGGAGGTTGGTTCCTTCGTGTGAATCCGGTTCTGCCACAATGCCGCATCCTCTCATGTTGGTGGCCTCGCTGGTGTCGCGAACTATTTGCCTGCAAAGCATGAAAGGTATGTTCTGGATCTTGGGTGTGAACAAATCGGTGTCTGTCTGTTTGGGCAGACAGATGGTAAAGACGGCATATTGTGAATCCTTGATGATCGTCTCCACGTTCAGTTCTTGGCCGCCAGACTGCTTTTTGATAAGCGAAAACATATAGTCGAAAAGCAACTTGTCGCCCAGCACCTGCGTGCCGAATATATTTACCGGCTTGCATTCCATCTTGATGCTCTCTAACTGGCGCATGGCTTGTGTGGACAGAATGGTATAAAGTTCCTTGTAATAAGAAACGACTTCGTCTATTGCGTCGATGTTGGGCTTGTCTTCCTCCACCAATTGGTGAATTCTTGACGGATAATACATCGTTTCGTGCTTGAGCGTGCTAAGGCAGTTGTCGAGCACATTGTTGCAAATATACAGTTTCTGATTCTCATATTCAGCACGGTGGAGGTTGTCTTCAGCCAGTTCTATGCTCAAATACTGGTTCTTTCTCAGATCCACGCTCTCCTCAAGGGCTGACTTTATGCGGTTTACAATACTGAAAAGGTCGTCGGGCCATCGGGAAATACCTGTTGTCATCAGCCCTTTTAGCCTTGATAGTTTTTCTTCATCAGAGATGTCGCTCAACAGCATGCGGTTGATTTCGCCTATCTGCTCAACGCAGAACCTATAGTAAAGTTGGTGGCGGTAGTATAGAAAATAATAAGCAAACAGAATCACGAATAGCAGGATGATGAGCAATACGATGGCTATGGTCTTGTTGTTCTCAACGCGTTTCATGTCGCTGACATACTCCTCGAGAGAGTTGTCGGCAGATTTTTCTTTGTATAACTGTGTGTAAACATCATTGTTATACCGATAGAGTTGCCAGTCATGGATGGCAAGTGCTGCCACTGCGCATTCGTTGCGCATGGTCAGAATGGCATCATAGTTGATTTTGATGCTGTCATGATACCATCGTATTTCAGCCGGCATGGGCAGCCCGTTGTCATATTTTGTCATCAATAACTTGCTGTCAGGGTGTTCTCGCAGATAATGCCTGTTGAAATAATGGATAGAACTGTCGGCATAGTTGATGGCGCGCTGATATTGTGCATTGATGTTACATATATATACCGAGTCGGCATAGTTGATGGCCTTCGCGATATCATGGTTCTGCGCATGAATATGATAGGGCAACATGCATGTAAACAATACAAGGAGGCAATGCACAACACCGTGTGGAAGCCGGAAAAAGAACCTGCTACCCTCGCCTATCTTGCTCTCGGCACCGATGCTGCATACATTGAAAAACTGACTCATTTTCAGGTATTTGTCAATAATGCCTTTGCAATTCATCAGTCCGAAGCCATGTCCGTTGTATATTTTATGCTCAAATATCCCTCGCAGTTGCTCTTCGCTCAGTCCCTTACCGGTGTCTTTGACCGATATTTCTACATATTGTTCAGTGGCAGAACTGCTGATATGAACACTTCCTCCTGCATTTGTGAACTTTCTTGCATTCTCGGCAATGGTGTTAATCATGAACAGTGTCATAATCTTGTCTGCCTTGACAACGTCTTGGGACGGTTCAACCTGAAGGTCAATATCTTTCAGCAGGAAAGACATTCTGCTCTTTGCCACGATGTCGAAGAGTTCCTGAATCTTGAAACTCTCTATGTGCAGATTCAGTTGCCCCTGCTGCAGTTGAATCCACTGAGTAAGGACATTGTTGTATTCGTTTATCTTATCGGTGAGTTCTGAGAGATAGGTGAGCCTTTCGGATACGATTTCGTTGGTTTCTTGCTTTGTTTTGAGGTGGTTCACCTCATGGATAATCCTGTCTATGAATGGCATCACACTGTTGACAAGAAACACTTTGGCGCGGTTTTCAAGATACCGTCTTTTGTTGTCCTGATAATGAATCTTGCTAATGGAATAGTGTTCGTCTATTTCTTCTTGCCTTTCATTTAACTTGTTGATGAATAGTTCATTATCCTTTTTCCATTTATGCAGCGGGTCCATCAGGGACAATAATGATTCTTTCTGGTCTTTCTTTCGACGCAAATAGTCGAATATATACAACAGCAGCACCACGACAACGATCATGAATACCACAGCGGCAATCATGATGTTCAACTGCATGGAATTGTGATAGAGTTGAGTGGCGCGCGCTTCCAATTGCCGGTCTTGGCGTGTCATATCCTGCATGTCGAGGTAGATATTCCTGTTGAAATCACTTTGCTGCTTGTTGTCCATGGCAGAATATGTCAGCGATAACCGCTCCCTGATACTGGCAACAAGGTCGGGAGCCTGGAATATGGCATCGTCTTTAAGCGCATTCTCAAGGCAGAAAATAGACGAAGAATAGTCTTTCAACGTCCAGTAGCACTGTGCCAATGTGCGGTATGCTCCTGCAATCTGGTAGACATCGCCATACTCTACAAACAGTTCAAGTGATTCTTGTGCCAGATAACCGGCAAGCAATGAGTCTGGCATGTTGTCTGGGTTGATCGCAGGCATCGTCATTTTGTTGTTTTCAAGGATTTTTTTCCGTTCTTCTTCCACGAACAGATGCTCACTCATGGCTTGCAGCGCATTGGCCTCCCAGAAAACCTGACCGCAATGTCTTGCATCTATATAGCACCTCAACAGGTATTCCCATTCTTTCTGATTGATGTCGCTTCTTGTACCTTCATTGATGATGCCGCCAGCACCAATCTGGTATAAATAGTTCAGATACTGTGCTGAGTCTTTCTCTATTTCATCTATGTCGATGGCAGCCAACGCATCACGTGATTGCTGCTCAAGGCCTACATAATAATAATAGGTGGACTTGACAATGCCAAATTCGCTTTCTGCATAAATAAGCCGTTTCCTGAGATGCTCATCCAGCATGTCGCGCTCTTCTTCTATTCTGCTTAATGAACGGATGGCCCTTTCATGATATTCATAGAAATCCTTGTTGCGTGATCCGCGCTGGCACAGGCGCATTTGCTGTATATCAGCAATGAGCAATTCCACCTGATTGTCTGTAATCTTGTATATACTGTCAAGCAGAAGCGATGCTTCTGTGTAATTCATTTTGACAATATTTACAAAGGCGAGATTATTCAAGGCTTCGGCTTTCCCCTCATTGTACCCGTCGGAAATCTCAAGAGCCTTTAGCGCATATAACTTTGTTGAGTCAATGTTTCTGTAATGATACGCATAAGCAAGGGCGTTATAAGAGTCTGCTTTCTCCTTATGCGATGACGTACATGACGTATATAAAAGAAAAGACGAAAGGACAGGCAGATAAATGAAGAGAGAAAGAAGGGAATGGCAAAGACCTTTCCTTTTGCTCTTTTCACTTATGCATCTACCATATTCCTTTCGTCCTTCCACTATTTACTGTTGTGATTATGCTCTGGCCTTAGCCACATAGCCTAATGCTTCAATACATTTGTCTGTAACATATTTCCAGTCGCCTGCGGCAACCTTGTCTTTCGGGAATAACTTGGAGCCCATTCCCACGCAGAATACCCCTGCTTTGAACCAGCCTTTCAGGTTTTCCTCTTCAGGAGCAACACCGCCGGTTACCATGATTTTCGACCATGGCATTGGGGCTTTAAGGCCTTTTACCATGTTAGGACCTACAACATCGCCGGGGAATACCTTGGTAAGGTCGCAGCCAAGTTCCTGTGCCTTGCCAATCTCTGATACGGTCATGCATCCAGGGCAATAGGGAATCAGACGACGGTTGCATACGGGGGCTATGTCTGGATTGAACAGCGGGCCTACCACGAAGTTTGCACCTAACTGGATATACAGTGATGCTGTGGGTGCATCAACTACAGAACCAATGCCCAAAGCGAGTTCCGGACATTCCTTGTCGGCCCATTTCACCAACTCGCCAAATATTTCATGTGCAAAATCACCGCGGTTGGTGAACTCGAAAGCGCGTACACCGCCTTCGTAGCAAGCCTTAACCACATTCTTGCAAACTTCAAGATCCTTGTGATAGAAAACAGGAACCATTCCGGTATCACCGATCTTTTTCAATACATTAATTTTATCGAACTTTGCCATTTCTATTCTTTTTCGATTGTAATCGTTATTTAATTGATGGGGTTTTAACGCTGAACGCGTCCATTAGCATTGCCACCTGCGAGGCTTTCAACCTCATCGACAGACACCAAGTTGAAGTCTCCATTGATGGTATGCTTCAGTGCAGAAGCAGCAACGGCAAACTCAAGAGCCTCTCCCTGTGTGGCTTTTGTCAGCAGACCATGAATCAAACCGCCTGAGAAAGAATCGCCGCCACCAACGCGGTCGATAATGGGATTAATCTCATAACGCTTGCTCTGATAGAACTCTTCACCGTTATAGATAAGAGCCTTCCAGCCGTTGAATGTGGCAGAGAAACTCTCGCGAAGTGTGGAAACAACATATTTGAATCCGAATTTCTCCTTCATCTGCCTGAATATCTTCTCATATCCACTTGCATCGGTTTTGCCGCCTTCCACATCTGCATCGGGTTTGAAACCAAGGCAAAGTTCTGCGTCTTCTTCATTACCAATGCACACGTCAACATATTTCATCAATGGGCGCATGATGGAAATGGCTTTCTCTGAAGTCCAGAGTTTTTTACGGAAATTGAGATCCACCGAAACGGTAACGCCGTGACGCTTTGCTGCCTCGCATGCCAGTTTGGTAAGTTCTGCTGCTTTGTCAGAAATAGCAGGTGTGATGCCACTCCAATGGAACCATTGTGCACCTTCCATCACTGCATCAAAGTCGAAATCGCTGGGATCGGCTTCTGCAATTGAACTGTGGGCACGGTCATAGATAACCTTTGAAGGACGCATACTTGCGCCTGTTTCTGCGTAATACAATCCTACGCGGTCGCCGCCGCGAGCAATAAACTGCGTATTCACACCATAGCGGCGCAATGCATTTACTGCAATCTGACCGATTTCATGCTTTGGCAGTTTTGATACGAAATATGCATCGTGGCCATAGTTGGCTACACTAACAGCCACATTGGCCTCTCCTCCGCCGGGAATAATGCGGAATGACTCACTTTGGATGAAACGGTCGTTACCTTGCGGTGACAGACGGAGCATGATTTCTCCTAATGTTACGATTTTAGCCATAATTGCTTTTCTTAAATTTTTGTTTATAGATTAATTCGTTTGTTTCTGTTTGCGAGCACATATGCTCTCATTCTGGTGCAAATTTACAAATAAAAAATATAAATAATGCATTTTTGATAAAAAAAGTTGCTGTGTATTCACACAATTCAACTTTTATTACTATTTTTGCATCGAAATTAACTGCATCTGTGCTCGCGAACACAATGCAAACAACATTTTTTTCATTTCAATGGCACCAAAAGTAAGAATCAAGGATATTGCAGAGAAGTCGGGCGTTTCTGTGGGAACAGTAGACAGAATACTCCATAATCGTCCAAATGTATCTAAGTCTGCGCGCGAAAAGGTTGAACGCGTGTTAAAAGAGATTAACTATCGTCCCAATATGTATGCCAGTGCTCTGGCATATAACAAGTCTTACACATTTCATGTTTTGATACCAAAGCATGAGAGCGAGGCTTATTGGGAAGAAATAGAGGAAGGAGCAATGGAGGCCTGCGATGTCAGAAGAGACTTTCACATAGATGTGAAGATGGGCTATTATGAGCGATTCAACAAAAAGGAGTTTGAGGAAGTCTTCGAAAATATCATCTCTTCTGGTACCAACGGTGTGGTTGTCGTGCCAAGTGATTTGGATATCACTAAGAAATACACCGATCAACTGCATGAACTGAACATTCCTTTTATATTATTAGACTCCTATTTGCCGGATTTGCATCCTCTTTCTTTTTATGGACAGGACTCTCTCAGCAGCGGCTATTTTGCAGCAAAAATGCTGATGCTGATTGCTCATGAAGAGAAGAACATCATGTTGATGAAACTGACAAAGAACGGGAAGGTGGCAAGTAAGCAGCAAGACAACCGTGAAGTTGGTTTCCGGCATTACATGAAGGAGCATTTCCCCCACATCAATATCGTAGAACTGGATATGCCGCTTGACAAGGAGAAAGCCTTCTATGATGAACAACTCGAGGCGTTTTTTGAGAAGAATCCAGATGTACACCATTGTATTACAATGTGTTCGAAAGCACATATTGTTGGAGATTTCCTATTAAGAACGAACAGACGTGATGTTCAGATTATGGGCTACGACATGGTTGGCAAGAATGCATTCTGCTTGAAACAGGGTTCCATATCGTTCCTGATAGCACAGCATGCATTCATGCAGGGATACAATTGTGTAGATACTTTGTTCAAAGCAATTGTCTTGAAGCAGAAGGTAGACCCCGTGAACTATATGCCCATAGAACTGCTCACAAAAGAGAATGTGAATTTCTATCGAAGAAGGCAGTTGTAGAAGTATTTCGTATCGACTATAGCGTGCTCTTTATTTCGATTAAACAGTACTTTTATTTTGAATAGACAATACAGGATTTTCCGATTAAACAGTACATGATAATTTGACTAAACAATATATTATATAAAAACAGAATCTATGAAACAATCAGCATTTATTAAAATCAACCCTGCTGATACAGTGGTTGTTTGTCTTCGTCAGATGAGCAAAGGCGAGATTATTGATATTGACAACAAGCAAGTTACTCTCTTGCAAGACACCCCGATGGGGCATAAAGTTTTGATTAGTGACACTCCCGCTGGGACAGACATTATTAAATATGGATATCCCATTGGCCATGCCCGTGAAGATTTGAAGGCTGGACAGTGGGTAAACGAGAACAACTTGAAGACAAATCTTTCTGGAAAACTATCGTATGAATACCATCCTGTAGATGAAAAACTCAGCATTCCCAAGGATAATCGAACATTCAATGGCTATGTGAGAAAGAATGGAGAGGTGGGTATTCGCAACGAAGTGTGGATTGTTCCGACCGTTGGCTGTGTAAACGGAATTGCAGAACGTTTGGCTTCTCAGTTGGAAAAAGAAACTGGGCTCGAAGGAATCGATGCCGTTCATGCATGGCATCATAACTACGGCTGTTCTCAATTGAGCGAAGACCATGAGAATACTCGCAAAGTGTTGCGGGATATCGTGCTACATCCTAATGCAGGCGCAGTGTTGGTTCTTTCCTTGGGTTGTGAGAATAACCAGCCCGAAGACTTCATGGCCATGCTCGGAGACTATGACAAAGAGCGTATCAAGTTGCTCGTCACGCAACGTGTTGAGGGTGACGAGGTGGAAGAAGGCATGCGCATGTTGCGCGAACTCTACCAGATTGCCAAGACCGACCGTCGCCAGCCATGTCCGTTGAGTGAGTTGCGCGTTGGATTGAAGTGTGGCGGTAGTGATGGATTCAGTGGTATCACAGCCAATCCTCTTGTTGGAGAATTCTCTGATTTCCTTGTGGCACAGGGTGGAACCAGTATTCTGACAGAGGTTCCAGAGATGTTTGGTGCCGAGACTATATTGATGAACCGTTGTGAAACCCCTGCCCTGTTTGATCAGACAGTAAAACTTATCAATGATTTCAAGGAGTATTTCCTTAGTCACGGCGAACCTGTTGGAGAGAACCCGTCACCAGGAAACAAGGCTGGAGGTATCTCAACCCTCGAAGACAAAGCCTTGGGATGCACGCAGAAGTGCGGTCGTGCTCCTGTCAGTGGTGTTCTCGGTTATGGCGATCGCTTACAAGTAAAAGGCTTGAACCTGCTTTCTGCTCCCGGCAATGATTTGGTGGCCAGCACTGCTTTGGCATCGTCAGGTTGTCAGATTGTACTCTTCACCACCGGCCGAGGCACTCCATTCGGTACATTCATTCCAACTATGAAGATTTCCACGAACAGCAATCTGTATAAGAACAAGCCCAACTGGATTGACTTTAATGCAGGAGAACTTGTTGAAGGAAAGCCCATGAAAGAAGTTCTTGATAAGTTTATCGACAAAATCATTGCTGTGGCCAATGGTGAAAAAGCCAAGAATGAGGAGAATGGATATCGTGAGATTTCTATTTTCAAAAATGGTGTAACACTTTGATATATAAAATATTATAAACAAACGGCATGCGGTTCTCCTTTAGGTTTGTTCTTCCGACAGCCTTAAAAAGCCAACCGTATGTCGTTTATATACATATTAAATCTGTATGACCAATCGGAAAGGATTACTCGCCCTATCGCCATTATTGGTTTTTATCGCGCTTTATCTTGTCACATCAATCATAGCACGTGACTTTTATAAGGTGCCGATAACTGTTGCTTTTATGCTGGCAAGTATCTTCGCCATTGCGACTACAGGTAGTCATTCTTTGCAAAAGAGAATTGAGGTGTATAGCAAAGGGGCTGGCACAGGCAACATGATGATTATGCTGTGGATATTTGTGATGGCTGGTGCCTTTGCCAATTCAGCCAAGGCAATGGGATGTATTGATTCCACGGTGAACCTCACATTAAGTTTGTTGCCTGGCAATATGTTGCTCGCCGGTTTGTTCTTGGCAGCCTGCTTTATATCTCTTTCCATAGGAACCAGTGTCGGAACCATTGTCGCACTTACACCTATTGCTGCCGGAATAGCAGATTCCACAGGAACAAGTCTTCCCATGATGACCGGCATTGTTGTGGGCGGCTCTTTTTTCGGTGATAATCTGTCTTTTATTTCTGATACTACCATCGTTGCAACAAGTACGCAGGGATGCAAAATGAGCGATAAATTCAGGGTTAATTCGTTTATTGTCATGCCTGCAGCCTTGCTGATATTGATAGCCTATTTGTTCTTAGGAGCAAATGTTCATTCACCTACCGACATTCCCCATGTAGAGTATATCAAGGTCATACCCTATCTTGCCGTCCTCGTGTCGGCAGTTTTTGGCATGAACGTAATGGCCGTGCTCACGTTGGGAATCTTCCTGACGGGCATCATTGGTATATATAACGGCACATACGATCTGTATGGTTGGTTTGGTTCAATGGGGCAAGGCATCATAGGCATGGGTGAATTGATTATTATTACGATGATGGCAGGTGGCCTGCTCGAGATTGTCCGCCTGAATGGGGGAATAGATTTCGTCATCCAGAAACTATCAGCAAGAATCAGTAGCAAGCGGGGCGCAGAATTCTCTATTGCCGCTCTTGTCTGTGTGACGGATATCTGCACGGCCAACAATACTGTCGCCATCCTCACGGTTGGTGGAATAGCCAAGCAGATTGGCGACAAGTTTGGCGTGGATAATCGCAAGTGCGCCAGCATACTTGATACGTTTTCCTGCTGTATGCAAGGCGTTATCCCATACGGTGCGCAGTTGTTGATGGCTGCCGGTTTGGCCAGCATCAGTCCCGTGGAGATTATCCCTTTCTTGTATTATCCTATGTTGCTCGGCATAGCGGCATTGCTTTCCATTGTGTTTAAATATCCAAGAAGATACAGTCGATGATAAACAATATAATCAACAACAACCTATTCCGGTTGTTAAGGTCAGGTGTTTTTAATGAAGAAGAATTGGTGGAACCGATGTCTGCTTTCAAATGGAAACGACTGTTGCAGATAGCGGAAGCCCACGGAGTTACAGATTATGTGCGCATAGGGCTGCTTCGTCACAAGACCGATCCTAATCTTGACTTTGGTTATCAGGTGTTTGAAGATGTGCTGAAAAACGGAAGTGCGAATGAGGAATGCGTGCTTCCCCCGCTGCCTCGCTATGATGAGCAGCCAAGAATGATGAATTTCTTTTTCAACTATAGGCTGAAGAGAATTATAAAGGAAGAGAGCAACAATCCGGATATCACCCCAGAAACCATGGAACTGCTCTTTCTGATTATCCGAAATGCCAATCAGACCCTTAACCGGGGAGTATATCTCAGAGGAATCGTGGAACTTGGAAGGTTTCTTCGCGATAAGGGAAACCACGTTGATTTCGTATCGTTGGAATCGTCTCTCAGAAAACTGGGGCTGCTGAAAATGGCAAGTCTGCACGGCAGTATATTGACATCTTTCTTTCATTTCGATCCCAATGAAATCCCTTATATGCTGAAAGAAGACGCGGCTGCACCAACCATTACGCAGCGGTCGCTCAATAACACGGCTACAGACACTGCAGAAAACTGGCATTTTCGTATGAGAACCAATGGAATGGTGGAAAACAACAGCAAGGTGTTTCGTAGAAATCTGAGGCGAAGCATGCGATACATACGCTATAATCCACTTGAAACCACCAGCAATTTCCTGGCAAATTTCGCAAAGAGTTTGTCCGAGATAGAAGAATAATTAAAGAAATATAATTTATTTTGCATTCCGCTCTTTTTGACATAACTTTGCATGTAATATGAAAAAAGTACTATCTATTGTTATCAATATAATAGCCTTTACCACCATTGTGCATGCTCAAGAGAGTTATGTTCAGTGCGAAGATACTTGTGCACATATACATGGCATTGACTTGAGCCATTACCAAGGGAGCGTTTTCTGGGAAACGGTTGGTGAAAACAGCAAGATGGCGTATGTTTACCTGAAGGCAACAGAAGGCGGAGACAGAATTGACGACACATACGAAAAGAATATTGAGTTGGCGCATCGTTACGGGCTGAAAGTGGGAAGTTATCATTTCTTCCGCCCCAAATCAGAACTCCGCAAGCAATTGGAGAATTTCAAAACACAATGTAGGCCTGGTGATCAGGACTTGATTCCCATGATTGATGTCGAATCTACAGGTGGTTTGGCGGTAGATGTGTTCTGCGATTCGCTTTTCACCTTCCTAAAACTGGTGGAAGAAGCCTACAAGCAGAAACCGCTTGTATATACAGGACGGAATTTCTACAACAAATACCTACAGAGAAAGATTGACGACTACCCGCTCATGGTGGCCATGTATTCCACGGAACCGCCTGTACTCGCCGATGATCGCGACTATCTCATTTGGCAGTATACGGCGAAAGGCCGGATTAATGGTATCAACACTTATGTTGATAAAAGCCGGTTCATGGGGCGGCATAGCATGCGCGAGATACGTTTCCGTCATCGATAGTGTCTCGAAATGCAGATCGTGCATAACCGAAGGGTCACATACACATTATATATAATAATAAAAGAGTAACTAACGAACATCAGATATGGCAATAATTAAATGTCCGGAATGTGGGCATCAGATAAGTGACAGGGCACCCATTTGTCCTAATTGTGGCGTAGAGATTGCAGGAAATATCATTAAATGCAGTGAATGTGGAGAAGTTTTTCTGAAAGACGAAGAACTATGTCCTCATTGCCATTGTCCAGCACCTGGTGATTACGCGGCCGTGAAAGATTCTGTTAAGCAGGAAGAACCAGTCGCTGCTCCTGTAGCATCATCAGTGTCCCCTGCCGAACCGAAGGAAAACAATCGTGCAGAAGCGAAAGCATCAGGTGAAATACGTAACAAAAAAACTGAAGCAGCACCGAAACTGGCAGTGACAAAAGAAGAAACGAAACAGCCGAAAAAGACATCAAAGACCGCATTCTTCATCTCTTTCCTCATCGCCCTCGTCATCTTCGGAGCATGTTTCTATATGTATAATGAAGCACAGCAGAAGAAGGAGAACGAAGAATTCAATTTTGCCGTGAACAGTAACGATCCGCTTGTCTTGCAAGGATTCCTTGATACCTATAAAGATGCTACGCAAGCACACCGCGATACCATACAGGCTAAATTGAAAATGATTAAACTGGGCAATCAGGAATGGACAAATGCCTTGGTAAGCAATTCAAAGTCTGTCCTTCAGGAATACTTGAAAAACTATCCAAATTCTGAGCATAAGGCGCTGGCCATGCATAAAATAGACTCCATCGACTGGGCACAGACAAGCAGTCTTGACACAGAAGAGGCCTATACAGCGTATATTACTGAACATCCCGACGGCGACCACCGCGACGAAGCAGACGAGTTTATCAAGAAAATTAAAGCACAGACCGTTTCTCCAGAAGAGAAATCATTCATCAGCGACCTGTTTCACAATTTCTTCATAAGCATCAACTCCCGTAACGAGGATAATCTGAAAGCAACGGTTGCAGAGACGCTGACACTCTTGAATAAGGAGAATGCAACCAAGTCTGATGTGGTTGAAATGATGAATAAACTATATAAAGAAGGTGTAACAGAAATGACTTGGAAACTTCCCGGCAATTATAACATCAAAAAAAGAGAGGCCGGTGAGGACCAATATGAGTATATCGTGTCATTCTCTGCCAATCAAGAAGTAGTGAGCAATGATGCATCGCTGAATGGTATCAACAAATACCGCATTGACGCGGAAGTAAATACGAACAAGAAAATAGCGCTCTTTAAAATGACGAAAATCGTAGAATAGAGTACTGTTGTGGAGCCGTTCAGCATGTTTTCGCAGTGTTTTCACAAGGTAAAAGTCAGCCAAATACCTCTTAAGTTCATCTTTTGAAAAAATAAATTGGAAAATATTTGGTACATTCAAATAAAAGCATTACCTTTGCACTCGAATTAAAAATGAGCTGATTAGGCATCCCGGTATGGAAGTTTGGGTGAGTGGCTGAAACCAGCAGTTTGCTAAACTGCCGTACGTGTAAACGTACCGGGGGTTCGAATCCCCCAGCTTCCGCTGAGGTTCGAAAGAAAAAGCCTGTACTTATGGTGGATTCATCTAATGGTTAGGATACAAGATTCTCAATCTTGGCATAGGGGTTCGATTCCCCTATCCACTACAGAAAAAGGGAAGACATTGAAAAATGCTTCCCTTTTTTGTTTTTTTAGTTCTTTTATTTAGCACGTTCCATACAATCAGAAGGTGGCTTCGTCGGGATCGCTTCCTACCCGACTACTGCTCATCTTGTCGATGAGGGCCATGTCTTCCTCGCTGATTTGGAAATCAAACACCTGCAGATTCTCCTCTATTCTCGATGGTGTGACGCTCTTTACCAATGGAACAATATCGTGTTGCATCACCCAGCGGATAACGGTTTGTGCCACGGTGTGGCCGTATTTCTCTGCAAGTCCGGTGAGCAACTCATCAAACAGGATGCTGCCGCGCCCGAGTGGGCTCCAAGCCTGTACCACAATGCCTTTCTGCTGACAATAATTGACTGTCTCTGGCTGCATGAAACCAGGATGATACTCAATCTGATCTACCATCGGCATCACATTTGCCACTTCCAAGAGCGGTTCAAGATGATGGGGCATGAAGTTGCTCACTCCGATACTTTTTATGCATCCTTCTTCATACAATCTTTCAAAAGCGCGCCAAGTGTCTATGTTCAACTGGTCTGCCTTGTCGCCAAACTGTTTTCGGTTGGCAGGCCAATGAATAAGATACAGGTCAAGATAGTCGGTTCCCAGATCACTGATTGTTTTTTCGAATGCTCGCAGCGTGGTGTCGTAACCTCTCTCCGTATTCCATAGTTTGCTAGTCAGGAAAATCTCTTCACGTTGTTTCCCGCTTTCACGGATTCCCTCTCCTACGCTTTTTTCATTGCCGTAGACCGCAGCCGTGTCCACATGCTTGTATCCTTTCTCTATGGCGGTACGCACCGAATTTACACATATTTCCCCGTCGGGAGTCAGAAATGTGCCGAATCCCGGTTGTGGCATCAGCCTGCCATTTGTCAGTTTTTTGTCCTTCATCATAGTGGTAGTTCTTTAATGAGTTAGTTTTTTGCAAATATAATAAAAAACATCAAAATGCCAAAAGATAGATTGAAAAGAAATCTGATTTGTGAAAAAAAAGCGTAACTTTGCATCAGATTTACTAAATAACAGACACTTTGATAAAAAAGCTTATTCAACAAGTCGGGCAGTTCAGAACTGCTGCTATCTTAACGCCAGTGTTTACCGCGCTCGAAGTGGTGATGGGTGTGTTGATTCCTTATGTAACTTCGTGGATTATAGACCGTGGCATATTGGCTGGCGATATAAATAAAGTCTATTTATATGGCGGTTTGATGTTGGTGATGGCGTTTTTCAGTATGATGTTCGGCATTTTGTCGGGGCGTTTTTCTGCCTATGCTTCTTCTGGATTTGCATATAATTTGCGCAATGCGATGTATGAGAACATTCAGACCTTCTCTTTCTCTAACATCGACAAGTATTCCAGTGCCGGATTGATTACCCGAATGACGACCGATGTGCAGAGCCTTCAGCAGGCATTCCAGATGCTCATGCGCATTTCGGTACGTGCTCCGCTGAATCTGATATTCAGCGTTTTCATGTGCGTGTTCATTAATCTGAAGATGAGCACCATCTTTGTGGTCGCGTTAATCATACTTGGCACGGCGTTGTATCTGATCATATCGCGTACTGTGAAACTTTTTGCGCAGGTATTCCAGCGATATGACGACCTGAACGGCTCTGTTCAAGAGAATATTTCTGCCATTCGTGTGGTCAAGGCCTTTGTTCGCGAAGACTTTGAAAACAAGAAATTCAGCAAGGCAGCCAATGCATTATATAGATTGTTTGTCAAAACAGAAAGCCTGCAGGCACTCAACCATCCCATCATGATGCTGGTTGTATACGGCTGCATTATTTCATTGTCATGGTTCGGCGCGCAATTCATTGTCATTGGTGAACTTACCACGGGTCAACTCACGTCTTTGTTTACCTACGTTATGAGCATTCTTTCGTCGCTGATGATGCTTTCCATGATCTTTGTAAACCTAACAATGAGTGCAGCAAGCGCTAAACGCGTGGTGGAAATCATTGATGAAAAAGCCGATATCAAGAATCCTGAGAGAGACGCTGTTAAGGAAGTAAAAGACGGAAGCATAGATTTCTCACATGTCAGTTTCAGTTATGGCAACAAGAGCCAGAATACTCTGGGCCAGGAAAGTGGGAAAGTGTATGCCATATGTGATGTTGATTTGCACATCAAGAGCGGTGAGACAATAGGAGTCATAGGTGGAACGGGATGTGGAAAATCTTCTCTCGCCACGCTTGTCAGTCGTTTGTATGATGTGAGCGATGGTTCTGTGAAGGTGGGAGGCGTTGACGTGAGGCAATATGACCTTACCACTTTGCGCAATGAGGTGTCAATGGTGTTGCAAAACAACACTCTGTTTTCGGGAACCGTACTCGACAACCTGCGATGGGGCAAAGAAGATGCTACGCTCGATGAGTGTATGGAAGCCTGCAGACTGGCATGTGCTGACGAATTTATCAATCAGATGCCCGACGGTTATAATACCTATATTGAGCAGAACGGCAGTAATCTGTCTGGCGGACAGAAACAACGCCTATGCATAGCGCGCGCGCTGCTGAAGAAACCCAAGGTTTTGATTCTCGACGACTCTACCAGCGCTTGCGATACCGAAACAGATGCCAAGATTCAGCGTGCATTCCGTGAAGAAATGCCTGATGTCACCAAACTGATTATTGCCCAGAGAATACAGAGTGTGCAGCATGCCGACCGTATTGTTGTCATGCAAAGCGGACGCATAACAGGCTTCGATACACATGAGAACCTTCTGAAAAACAATTCTATTTATCAGGAAATCTATCAGATTCAGACCAAAGACAGCGGTGATTTTGATGGCGAGCCCAAATAGAATGGTGTTTGGACGATATGCAGTGAATGATTAAGAATTAAAAATGAGATAAAAGATATGGCTCAACCAAGAATGAATATGGGACCGGGCGGCCGACATGGCGGAGGGCGCAATATGGGGATTGCCAAAATGCCAAAGGGCGGCACCAAATTGATTATGCGACTGCTGAAATACGTGGCAGTTAATTACAAATGGTCGTTGATGGCTGTTTTGGTGTGCATTGTCATCACTTCTGTGACAACTCTTACCTCTACCCTGTTCACCCGTACACTGATAGACGACTATATTCTCCCGCTCACACAGGCTGAGCATCCCGATTTCACTCCGCTTGCACATGCACTCATGAAACTGGCTGCCGTGCTTTTCGTCGGTGCCATCTGCTCGTATGCCCATAGCCGGCTAATGATAAACGTAAGCCAAGGCACGCTGAAGCGATTGCGCATAGACGTGTTCAGCCACATGCAGAAACTGCCTATCAAGTATTTCGACACCCATGCCCATGGAAATACGATGTCGATCTACACCAACGACATAGATACGCTCCGGCAGATGATTAGTTCCATGCCGAATCTTTTCTCATCGCTCGTCACCATTACGCTGACACTGACGAGTATGATTGTGCTGAGCATGCCGCTCACCATCCTCACTGTGATCATGTCGTTTGTGATGATCTATACCACCAGGAAGTTGGGACGGCGTTCCTCCAAGTATTTCTATGCCCAGCAAAGCAATCTGGGAAACATGAACGGCTATGTAGAAGAAATCCTGACGGGACAGAAAGTGGTGAAGATTTTCTGCCATGAAGACGAGTCGATTGGGCGTTTTCGCGAATTGAACGAGTTGCTCCGGTCGAGCACATACAATGCCAATCGTGTGGCAAACATCGTTATGCCCGTGAACGGCAATCTGTCTAACCTGATTTATGTGATGACTGCCATCTTCGGAGCGATGCTTGCCTTGCGATACACCGCAACAGGCACTCCCCTTTCATCGCCCATCACCACATTCGCTGCTGGGCTTTCGCCAGTCTTCTCAGCCCTCACCGTGGGCACCGTGGTGAGTTTCCTCACGCTGATCAAGAATTTCACAAGGCCGGTTTCAGAGGTTTCCAACCAGATAAACTCCATCATCAACGCCGTGGCTGGTGCTATGCGTGTGTTTGATGTGCTCGACGCCCAGCCAGAAACAGAAGAACAATCACCCGTCACGTTGGTGAATGCGCGCGAAAATGCAGACGGAACACTCACGGAAACGACCGACCATACCGGCGTATGGGCATGGAAAATCAATGAAAAGGCGGCTTTGGGCGAAACGCAACTGCCAAAACTGGTGCGTCAGCGTGGCGAAGTAGACTTCTTCGGTGTTGATTTCAGTTATCCCGTATTGCAGGACGACGGCCAGGAAGTGTTAGGACGACAGGTGCTGTTTGATATAGAAATGGATACAGATGCAGGTCAGAAAATTGCGCTTGTGGGTGGAACGGGAGCCGGAAAGACCACCATTACGAATCTTATCAACAGGTTTTATGACATTCAGGATGGTAAAATCCTGTATGATGGCATCAATATTAACAGCATAGGTAGGCAAGAACTGCGCCGATCATTGGGTATGGTGCTTCAAGAAACGCATCTTTTCACTGGCACCGTGATGGAAAACATCCGCTATGGGCGCCTCGATGCTTCCGACGAGGAATGTATTGAAGCAGCAAAACTGGTACATGCCGATGACTTTATTACCCGTCTGCCCGATGGCTATATGACAATGCTGTCGGGCGATGGTGGAAATCTGTCGCAGGGAGAGCGTCAGTTGATTGCCATAGCGCGTGCTGCCGTTGCCAATCCGCCCGCTTTGATTCTCGATGAGGCCACTTCGAGCATTGATACGCGCACAGAACAACTTGTACAACAGGGCATGGACTCTCTGATGCAAGGCAGAACCACCTTCGTGATAGCCCATCGGCTGAGCACAATTCGCAATGCCGACTGGATCATGGTGATGGATCACGGACGTATTATCGAGCGCGGCAACCACGAACAACTGCTTGCCATGAAGGGGAAATACTATCAGTTGTATACCGGCAATCAGATAACGGCATGATGACGGGCTTGTTGATGCGGCATTGAAGAATAGGCTGAAGGTCAGAATTCCTTCACCACTGTTTTGCCGTCGAGCCAGTCTATCATGTTCAAAACCAAGAAATTCCAGTTCTGGAAGCCTTTGTTGAGCACAGGTTCGCCATTTTCTGGCAGATAGTATTCGTGGAGTGCGCCGAAACGTTCAAAGTCGCGGCCAAGCAGGAGCACCGTTTTCTCGGCCAGTTCGCGTGCTTCTTCGCGGTAGCCATAGTTAAGCAGTGCGCGGAAAACCAGATAGTTGACATTAATCCACACCGGTCCTTGCCACGACGAAGGGTTGCCGCTGGCTCTCAGGTCGTACATCTTTTCCATCGGTGAGAGCGAGCGAACACCTGCCGGACAATTAAATTCCTCAGCATTCTTGTAGTGGCGCTCCACCATTTCGCGAGCCTGTTCCTCGCTTGCGATGCCTGCCCACATGGCCATGAACCCGCTCCACACGCTGAAACGCATAATCAGGCAGTCGTATGACCGTGGCTGTCCGGTGTGATAAAAGAAATCCCCCTCTCCTATTCCTTCGGTTTCAGGCTTCTCCACAGGTAGCAGATTGAAGTCAACACTATAGTAGAATCTGTCGCGCGGATCCCAGCAATGCGTCATAATACTGTTTTTCAGGCGGTCGGCCTCTTTCTGATAGAAAGCCGAAATCTCAGGCATCTGCAACTTGTCTGCCAGAAAAACCATTGCCAGCAGTTCCTTATACATCAGGGCATTCAAGAAAATGGAGCCCGAACTCTCAGCAGGCCGATAGAAAGTGCTTGGGTCGTTGTCCACGCCAATGGCCACATCATTCTCCCAATAAAGCAGTCCTGTGGCTTTGTGACGATGATAATTCAGATATTTTCCTTCGAAACTCTGCAACTTATAGAAGTCTTCGCGCAGCCACTCAGCATCTCCCCCATTCTGCTGAACGATGAATGCAGCATGCTGTGCCAGGGTTGGCTTGTGCATATTTGTTTTCCAGGGATTGATTTTCTTCAGCATTTCCTCGCGTGAAGGCTGGTTTCTCTCAATCCAGAACGGAATCCAGCCGTCCATACCGCCATAGTTGAGCGAGTTGAGCACGCATCCCTGCTCATAGGCAACGGCCTCCCGCTTGTCGGCCTCGCTGCCTTTGTCGGTCAGTATCTGTCGCAAGGCAACATTGCTGAGCCATGAATCCCAATCCCAAAGGATATCGAGATACTGGCTGCTGCCTGGTGCGAGAAACGGATATTTCAGCGATCCGCCGGCTTTGCGATACATGCCGCGCATCTCCTTATATATGTTTTGGCGGCAAATATCTTTGTATTTGCTCACATTGGCGGTGTTTCGCTCGGGCATTTGTGCAAATGAACATGCGCAGATCATGCTGGAAATGAAGATGAGAATAGACTTTCGCATAGGTTATGTTATTATATAATCGCTACAAAGATACACATTTTTCTTGTTTTTATGGTGTTTTCTGAGAATTTGAAAACAAAAAAAGCCTGATAGCAACTATCAGGCACTGGCTTTCGTCTTCATCACAGCACGATTTTAAACCGAATGCGGAAACTCCGCTTTTCCTCGTCCCAGTTCGTGCCGAGCATTTCGAAACGTCCTATTTGAGCCGTGGAACGCACATGTTTGCCGATGCACGGACATACATCATAGTCGCCGATGCGCACCAGGCGGATGGTTTCCGAAGCATCGTCGGGCAGCCTTTCCAGCGACAACTGGGCATCGGGCGACCCCTCCTCGGCATCCATGATGACGCCGTCGAGTTCTGCGCGGGTTACAAACTGGAACGTTACGGGCATGTCTTCTGCTATCAATGCATTCATCTGCCGCTCTATTTCCTTTTCCACTTTGCGGTCGGGCTTGCGCTCCAGCGTATAACTGATTTTGCTCTTTTTGCGCTCTATGTGAGCATTTCTTGAGCGTTCACAGCCAAACATCCTTACCATCAACTGGTTAAGTAGATGCTCTGCCGTGTGTGCCGGAGGAAATTCTTCCTTGTTGTGGTCGTTCAGTATATACTCGTCCATCGTTATTGTGATATAAGTTGTCTTGTTTGCAAAGTTACGAAAAACGTATGAGATGAGAAAGGAAAACGCTTTTATTCTTTCACTTTTCCAGAATCATTTTGTAAACCCTGCCACCGTATGCAGGAACGTCTAATGAAAACGTCTGGTCGGCATGCAGTGGCAGGCGCGTTTCGCTGCCTGTCAGCAGGTCGGTGGCATCAGCCTCTGCATCAGGTATGCACATGAAGTCGAAGGCATGGCGGGGAATCTGAAGGCTGACCGTTTCCATTTTGTCAGAGAAATTAGCCACCACCAGCAGCAGTTCGTTGTCTGCTTTGCGGAGGAAAGCATATTGGCGATTGCCCATCTGCGGGTTGGCATACATCAAATCATACATTTCCCCCTCACGAACAGCCTTCTCGCTGTTGGCCATCAGCATGGTTTTCTGATAGTCGGCCATCAGTTGGCGTTCTTCTTTTTTCAGTCTCCTTCGGTCGAAATAGCCACGTCGGATGGTGTCCACACACCAGTAATCGAAGATGGTGGTGCGTCCGTCTCTTCCGCTGAATCCCTCCTTGTCCATGCCCTTTTCGCCAAATTCCTGACCTGCATAGAGCATATAAGGGTTCTTCTGCAGAAGCAGACTGACCAGATGACCGGGAAATCCGCGTCTGGCATCGCCAGCAAAGAAATCGCTCGCTATGCGCTGTTCGTCGTGATTCTCCAGGAAATAGAGCATGTGGTCGCGGATATCATCAGTGGATTGCCATTGGCTGGTGATGTCGTGCGCAGGACGATGGCCGCAGATAACGTCGCGAACGCAGTCGTACATGCCTACTTTGTCGTAAAGATAGTCGAATCCTGCATGCAGATAGTTGCGGTATTCTGCCGGATTATATACTTCGCCGATGAATATTTTTTCGGGATAGCAGAACTTCACCTTGTCGGTGGCCCATGCCCAGAAGGCCGTGGGTACCATCTCGGCCATGTCGCAACGGAATCCGTCCACTCCCTTCTTGGCCCAGAAGAGCAGTATGTCGGTCATCTTGCCCCATGTGTCGGGAATCGGATTAAAATGGTTGCTCCTGCCGCCGGCATCGCAATAGTCGATGCCATAGTTAAGTTTCACTGTCTCATACCAGTCATTGCGTGTGGGGCGACTGGAAAACTGGTCGTTGCCGGTGGCACGTGCGGGCATCTCATGATAGGACTGTCCGGAGGTGATATCTTCCAGATTGAGCGGCTGCCCCCAGCAATAATAGAAGTTGTTTTTCACAGAAAAGTGCATGTTTGCATCGTCGCACTCGCCCAGGTCGGCCACTTCAGCGGGCTTGCAGATACTTTTGTATTCTCTGGCAACGTGGTTTGGCACGAAGTCGATAATCACTTTCAGCCCAGCCTTGTGCGTACGTTCAACCAATGCCTCAAATTCTGCCATTCGGCAGTCTACGTTTTCTGCCAGGTCAGGGTCCACATCATAATAATCCGTGATGGCATAGGGAGAGCCGGCCTTGCCTTTCACCACGTCGCTGTGCTGGGTGGGGATGCCGAAACGCGAGTAGTCGGTCTGCGTGGCATGGCGTATGATGCCGGTATACCATACATGCGTGATGCCCATCTCCTTGATGAGCCTTAGCCTCTGCTCATCTATGTCGTTCATCTTTGCACAGCCGTTTTCTTCAAGTGTGCCGTTTTCTTGATTTGTCTGTTTTTTGTTGCCGAATAATCTGGTGAATATCTGATAGACGATTATCTTCTCTTGTTTCATAGTTGATGTAGTTTGTATATATACAAAGTAGGGATAGATGAAACATCATCTATCCCTACGAGTAATAAGTTATGCTATACCGTGGACGGTCACTTCGCGGTTGATCTTTACAATCATGCCCTGCAAGGCCTTGCCGGGACCGCATTCGGTGAAGTCGTTGGCACCGTCGGCAATCATGTTCTGCACAATCTGCGTCCAGCGCACGCTACTCGTGAGTTGCGCAATCAGGTTTGCCTTGATTTCCGAAGGGTCGGTATGCGGCAGCGCATCTACGTTCTGATAGACCGGACACTTAGGTGTGCTGAACTCGGTGCGCTCTATGGCTGCCTGTAATTCATCTTTGGCAGGCTGCATCAGCGGAGAATGGAAGGCACCGCCCACCTTCAATGGCAGCGCACGCTTGGCTCCTGCTGCCTTTAACTTTTCGCATGCCTCGCCAATAGCCTCGATATTGCCGCTGATAACCAACTGGCCGGGATTGTTATAGTTGGCAGGAACCACTACATTTCCCTCACGATTCACCTCAGCACATATCTCTTCCACCTTCTCGTCGGCCAGTCCGATGATGGCGGCCATCGTGGATGGAGCGGCTTCGCATGCTTTCTGCATGGCCATGGCGCGCGCATACACCAGTTTCAGACCGTCTTCGAAACTCAAGGCGCCTGCTGCCACCAAGGCAGAGAACTCACCAAGAGAGTGGCCGGCTGTCATTTCGGGGCAGAAATCCTCACCCATGCAGATGGCGGAAATAACGCTATGCAGGAAAACGGCTGGCTGTGTCACCTTGGTCTGACGCAAATCTTCGTCCGTTCCTTCGAACATTATATCTGTGATTCTATATCCAAGAATCTCATTTGCTTTTTCAAACAATTCTTTTGCCTGTGGATTATTGTCATAGAGGTCTTTGCCCATACCCACAAACTGTGCTCCCTGTCCGGGAAATACAAATGCTTTCATCATTCTGTTGTTTTATAAACCTTTATTGTTAATGCGCTGCAAAGGTACAAAGAAGCGAGCAAAATAGCAAAGGAAATGTCCTATTTCTTTCTTTTTTCAGCAGAATCAGACTTCATAAGCGGTTTCTGCCGTATCTGTTTTATTGGTCTGATTCGCTGATAACAACAGGCAGCGTAAGGGTATGACAGGTTGTTAGCATGAATATGATGTATGGCGATTGTTCGCAGACGGTTTCTTTGGTAGCTAGTCATATACGAGAAATCGGCGGAACCGAGTGATTACTGCAGCACATCCTACAAAGTATGACCACAGGAACCGAGCGATTCTTGTGCATGAAATTGTCTTGGAAAATCTGAATTTAGGGCTCTCATACGCGCGATGCTGGTCACGTACAATCATTTGGCCGCGAAATGCGAGAGTTTTTGAGCACTTTCTGTAACTTGTTGATTAATAATTGATTACTATGAAAACGGATTTGCTTTGAACAAAGAAATCAGACAATTGCTGATAAAAACATAGGTTTTGGGTCGCAAAAGCATAGGTTTTGAGGTGCGAAACCATAGTTTTTAGGCAGTAAAACCATAGTTTTTGAAGAGCAAAAGCATAGGTTTTGCATGGCGAAAAGTGTTTGACGGTAAAGACTCTTTACGTTTTTGCGTTTTCAACAACCATTTTGTTCAACATCCATTTCTATTTTGAAGAAAATGGGCAACATGGTTTTGTCGTGTTTTTTCCAATCATCAGCATGCTGCTGGATGGCGTGAACATAGAATGGATTTGCTTATTTTTCAAATCAGTATCTGCTCATCATCGAACAGGTAATCCGTCAAATAAACGATGCTTTATTATAAAAAAGATCCCGTCTACATGGAAATAGACGGGACCTATGAATTGTGCTTTACAGCGCAAAGTATACTTATTCTGCTGCGGGAGCCTCTTCCTCGTTGACGATTTCTTCCTCAACAACGGGCTCTTCAACTGTGGCAACGGGCTCTTCTGCAGGCTTTTCCTCTACAGGAGCATTCTCTGCTACCACGATGACGGGCAATTTAACCTCAACTCCTTTATAGAAGTGAACAGTGGCTTCGTATTCACCAACAGCCTTGGCATCACGCATTGTGATGATCTTTCTGTCGATTTCAATGCCTTTTTCCTTCAGAGCCTGAGCAACTTGGGCTGCACCTACGCTACCGTAAGTAACACCTGTTGCTGAAACCTTGGCGGCAATCTCAAGAGAAACACCCTCAAGAACCTTGGCGCGCTCCTCTGCAGCAGCCTTCAGAGCAGCAAGTTTGTGCTCCTGCTGGCGCAGATTCTCTGCCAAAACCTTCTTGGCAGACTCAGATGCAATCACTGCTTTTCCCTGAGGAATGAGATAGTTGCGGCCATAACCAGACTTTACGTTCACTATATCGTTCTTGTATCCCAAGCCGATGATGTCTTCTTTCAGTATTAATTCCATAATGCAATCCTCCTTAAATTATTTCATCATGTCAGTAACGAAAGGAAGCAGTGCAATCTGGCGTGCACGCTTTACAGCCTGAGCAACACGACGCTGATACTTCAAAGATGTTCCGGTGATACGACGGGGAAGAATCTTACCCTGCTCGTTGAGGAACTTCTTGAGGAACTCAGGATCCTTATAGTCGATATACTTGATACCGCTCTTCTTGAAACGGCAATTCTTCTTCTTCTTTGTGTCGATAGAAGGAGCAGTCAAATAACGGATTTCTGATTGTTCTGCCATGGTTTATGCCTCCTCTTTTTTAGAAAGTTTGTTACGACGCTTCTCAGCATACTGGATAGCATACTTGTCGAGTTTAACTGTCATGAAGCGGATTACCTTCTCATCGCGGCGGTAACCTGTCTCAAGCGTCTTAATTACTGATGGCTCTGCTTTGAACTCTAACAGGCAATAGAAACCTGTAGATTTCTTCTCAATTGCATAAGCCATCTTCTTCAATCCC